>JACCDO010106905.1_pt1 | contig 19868 bp, 23 predicted proteins | sample 7446101 | NCBI WGS metagenome assembly JACCDO01 (sample SAMN15323440, study PRJNA562643) | freshwater metagenome | isolation source: river surface water | place: USA:Blue River Watershed | collected 2017-08-16
GGTATAATAATATCTTTTAATGGATTGGCTAAACCTAATACACTTGCTGTTTTATCATTCTCATTTAATCTATATCTAATATTATTATCTACTATATCTGTCATATAAATAGTACTAGATATTATGTTATACATGGTAACTTATAACCTTTGGTTCTATTATCACTAACTAAACATGTATGAATTAATCAAAAATCAACTTCTTGTCCTAAATACAAAAATGACATTATGCCGGAAAGAACTAATAATAATGCCATTGGTAATCTAGTTATTAATGACCATTTGGATTTTACTAATGTATTTATTATTATTGTTAAAAATAATACTACTAGTGATAGTAGTACTAAAATAAAGAAGCCATCGCTAAATAAAATACTTAATACTAAGCCTATAATTGGTAGTATTAAAAGTGGCACTATTGTTAATTTATTAGTAAGTGATTTATGTGATATAAAAAAATAGTAAACATTTAATGAAAATAACAAAAAGAATAATAATAACATTAATACAAATTTAATAAGTACTTTGTAATAGCCTTGCTTATTTATATACACATCATTTATTTTATTTGTACCTTTCCAAGAGGGATATTTATCTACATCAACATAACCAATTATAGGATTAAATATAGTTCTATCTTCTATATTAAACGCGGAAGGTCCAGTTGTTGGTTTTTCACAGTTAAAATATATATTTTTTAAATTACTGGTATAATAAAATGCTTCTTCTCCTATATTTATTATAGTATTTGGTATAGTTATACTTTCTATAAGTGAATTTTCAAATGCATTCGCTTCTATAGATATAACATTATAAGAAACATTATTAGATGTAATACTTTCAGGTATAATAATATCTTTTAATGTATTTCCATCAGCTAAACCTAATACACTTGCTGTTTTATCATTCTCATTTAATCTATATCTAATATTATTATCTACTATATCTGTCATATAAATAGTATTAGATATTATTTTATACATTGTCCATCCACTTGCGGATGGGTATTAAAAGACCCATTAATAAAAGGATAGTTTAAATAAAAATTGATTTAATAATTAATTATTTATCATTGATTAATTAAAATGGCTGAAATTAAGAGAACCTACTATAACTCAAATAGTGACTTAGAATCAGAAGTGTTCGTAATTAATAATAAGAGAGAAGGTGAATATAAATCATATCATAGATACACTCAAGAATTAGAAACTATTTATAATTATGTAGATGATGCACGTAATGGAGAATATAAAATATTTTATCCATCAGAAGGAGGTAAACAACAAATATTGGAAATTTCTAGTTGTATAAATAATAAAGTTTTTGGTGAATTTAAAAAATATCATAAAAATGGTGAATTATGGATTATTTGTAAATATATTGATGATAAAAGAGAAGGCGAATATAAAGAATATTATGACAATGGACAGTTAAGACAAATATGTTTTTATATTAATAATGAAAAAAATGGTAAAGAAATATATTATTATAAGACTGGTCAATTAAAAGAAATATGCAATTATGTTAAAGGTTCACTTAAAGGTGAACTAAAAATATATAATATAAAAGGAGAGCTAGTCGATTATTGCAATTATGTTTAATTTATTCAAATCATTACTGACAAATATATATAATATTTCTTATTTAAATAAAAATTGATTTAATTATACACTAGATATATTATAATAATATTATGGACTCTTATATTAGTACCAAGAATAACGAATTAAAATCATTATATAATTATCATAATATTATTAATGATTGTATTAATTCATTTGATTTTCCTAAAGATGGAATGGAAGAATTAGAATTAGATGAATTAATATTTTTACGCGATGGTTATAGAATTAAAATAGACGAATTAGAAAAATTGTTAAAAACAGTTGAAAATACAGTGAAATTTAAAAATGAGTTAATTCATATGAGTAGCACATTACCTAAATGATCTATTTGATGAATTAATTCTTATTATGTCTTATTATATTTTTATTATGTTTATCAGTATTATTATGTTTATTGAATAAATCGATAGAAAATGTTCCATAATCACATAATTTACAATAAAATTTAAATTCAGTTTCACGTTCTTTTAAACTACCATGTAAATTTAAATAATGTTGTTTCAAATTTGTTATATTTTTTGATGTAAAATCACAATTATTACATATATGAGGTTCCTTATAATCAGAACGTTTTTTCTTATCTCCTGTTTTATGTAATTCAGTTTTAATATGATTTTCCCAGCGTGATTTAATATTTGCTTTAAAGTTACATTTCTCACACAAATATTTATATTGAATTGTTGTGGTTGTCATTATAATAATTAACTATATTTATTTAAATTGATAATATTAAAAAGAAAACAGATAGTATGAAAAATGAATTTATGTATAGTAAATGGAAAAGTTTTATTGAAGATCCAATATATTATGAATATTTTTTATCATATGAAGAAATATGGATAAATAATTTAAATATGATTAAGCAGTATATAGATAAAAATAATATAAAACCATTATTTTCAAGCAAAGATATTAGTATAAAAAAAATGGCAAATTGGATAAATATACAGTTATATAATTTTAAAGTAAGAAAAGATGGAATGAAAAAAGATATAATTAGACAATTATGGATAGAATTTATAAATAGTGATAAATATAAAAAATATTTTTAATTTATAAAAATTGATTAATATATATTAAAACAATTAATATATATTAATTAATAATGACTGATAAAATTTTGTTAATCGTTGAATCCCCCAATAAGAAACATGCTTTCGAGACCTATATTCCAAATTCTAATTGTCAAGCATCATTTGGTCATGTATATGATTTACCAGCTGATTCTTTAGCAATTGACCCAAATGATAATTTTAAAGCAAACTATCAGATAATTCCAGATAAAAAGAAAACAGTAACTAATTTATTATATCATGCAGGAAAATGTAAAGACATCATATTATGCAGTGATGCAGACAGAGAAGGAGAAGCAATAGCATGGAGTTTAGCACAAGTTTTAAAATTACATAATCCAAAGCGTTTAATATTCAATGAAATTACACAAGCCGGATTATCGAAAGCTATGCAAAACATAACTACTATCAATATGGACGTTTTTCATAGTCAACAGTGCAGAAGATTTTTAGATCGCTTAATGGGTTATAAAATTAGCCCTATTTTACAAATATATTTACAAGGTTCATTAAGTGCAGGTAGAGTCCAGAGCATAGCTACTATGATAATTATTGATAGAGAGAATGAAGTTCTTGAATCAATTAAAAATATTATTGATAAATCATTTTATAAATCAACTACTGATTTTAAATTTAATGATATTATTATTAATGGGACATTAACCAAGGATAAAGAATATTATAAGGTTGAAAATAAAGAATTAGCTATTGAAATATTAAATAAATTTAATAAAACCAATATTTGCAAGGTGATTGATACTACTATTAATGAAACAAAAAGAAATCCTCCGCCTCCTCACATAACAAGCAGTATTTTACAGGAGGCTTCTACTAAGTTTGGATTTAACAGCAAAAAAAGTATGCAAATTTGCCAACTACTTTTTGAAAAAGGACTGATTACATATCATCGTTCGGATAGTATTATAATTAGCGATACGGCAATTAGCAGTATTAAAAAATATATTAAAGATAATTATGGTGATAATTATTATCAATTTAGGAATTATAAAGAAAAGGTTGATGATAACGCGCAGGCAGCACATGAATGTGTTAGACCAACTGATATTAATAAAGAAAAAATAGATGATATAGATGGTGTAAATAATGATATGATTAGAATGTATGGTATGATTCATAAAAGAACTGTTGCTAGTTTAATGGCAGCTGCTATTATTGATATTCAAAAAATTAATATTGATATAATAAACAAAAGTAATATTAGTATTTTACCAAAAGAAACTTTTTATCAATCTATTTATGAGCATATTAAATTTGATGGATATTTGGTAATTTATAATGATAAAGATAATGATAGTGAAGAAAAAATCACATCTGGTAAAATTGATATTAAGATAAACACAGTTATTGATTTTGTTGAGATGAATATGAATGAGACTTTTAATAGCCCATTGATGAGATATAATGAAAGTGGTTTAATTAAATTATTCAAAAAAGAAAATATTGCTCGTCCAGCTACTTATAGTAGTATTATTAGTAAAATTGTTGATAGAGAATATGTTAAAATTCAAAACATTGAAGGTATTCCAAAAGATGTTTTAAATATGAGTGTATCTGCTAAAAAATATGGAACAATTAAAGAAAAAACAAAGCAAATTAAACTTGGTAATGAAAAATTAAAATTTGTTCCAACTGAATTAGGACTAAAAGTAAATTCATTTTTAATGCAACATTTTGAACCAATTATGGATATCAAATTCACAGCCCATCTTGAGGATAAGTTAGATAAAATAGCTGAAGGGAAAATAAAATGGTTTAATCTTTTAAGAGAATATTATGATATTTTTAATCCTATCTGTGAAAAATTATTAAATGATAAACCTCAAAAAGCATTAGGTTCTGCTTATACTGCTAATGATAAAAATCTTGGAGAACATAATAATAAGATGATATATTTAACAAAATCTAAATTTGGCTGGTGTGTTAAAAGTATTGATAAAGATAATAATAAAACCGAAGGTTATAAATTTGGTTCTATTGGAGATATGGACCCAAAAGACGTAACATTAGAAGATGCAATTGCTTTTCTACAATATCCGCGAGATATTGGTAAAATTGGTTCATCTAATGTAACATTAAATAAAGGCAAGTTCGGTTTCTACTTCAAAATAGCATCTAAATTAGTTGGATTAAAAGACAAAGAATATGACCCTACTGATAAGACTGATGAAGAATTATTAGAATTAGCTAAGGATATTTTAAACAAATGTAATGAAGGTAACACATCAGATGGTTCATTGCCAAATAATACATATATGATAGGAAAAACAAAGGTATTTTTAAAGGATGGAGATAATGGAAAATATTTAATGGTTCCACATGGAAGTAAAAAACCAACTTTTATTAGTATTCCAAAAGGTGTAGACCAAACAAAATTAACTGCAACTAAGATTAAAGAAATTATGGATAATCATAATGATCAAGCTAAGCAAGCTACTCAATGGAAGAAAAAATAGAAAAAATTGATTATTTTATAGATTAAGAGCCTGATAATAAAAGAGTATGGTCTCTATTGTTCCATATGATAATAATCTCTTAAGTAATCTTAAATTGCCTGTTGAGTTGGTTAGTAATATTGTAAAGTTGGGTGATATTTCTTCTCATATTGTTATTGCAAACCATAAAACACGCATTGTAATTTATGATATTAATACTCTAGAGGTAATCAAGAAAATTTTTATTAATGATATTAATAAAATTATCAATATGTCAGTTAGCAAGTGTGGGAAATATGTAGTTTGTTCCAATGAAACAAAAGTGTGTATTTTGAATTTAAAGACATCAGAATTAGTGAATATAATTGAAGTTGAATTTGACCCAATCTATGATGAACAACGTGATGGGAAATTTCGTATTGTTGGAAGTTATTATGGTAATAATGGCGAGCCAGTTCATACATTCAATTCAAATAATGAATTGTTGATTGCATGTAATGCTCAGATTAAGTCTTATTATTATAATAATGATAACCTTCGATTTGTTGAGAAGGATACTTATCAAATTCCATATGACACACATATTGTGTGTATTTCCGCCAATCCATCAAATAATATGTTTGCATGTGGTGATTTAAGTGGTAATGTGTATATATTTAATTCTACCGAAGGTAATAACCCAATTCATACAGTCACAACACGCCAGGCACTAATGCGTTCTGACCATTATCCGGAAATTACCTCAATTGCATTCAATCAAAATATTCTAGTTGTTTCATCAGTTGGAACAAATAATATTATAGTTGATGTGAACACAATGAATATTATTAAAATAGAAAAACCACAAATTCAATACTCTGGTTCAGGTTTTACTGTTAAAAATTATATATTGTCGCCATGCAATACAAAGTTTATTGGAACATATAATAATATAACATTTATGTGGGATGCAATTACTGGAAAAATCATCAAGCAGTTTAAAAATATGCTACTAGAAAATAATTGCTCATTTACACCAGATGGTGCTAAAATTGTATCCAATGGATGGCGTTTTGATATTATAGTATATAATTGGAATGAATAAAATCTTCGTTTTTTTATATAATATATATATATAATTAATAATGGGACAATATTACAAGTTTATTATTTTAGCTAAAAATAAAGAACATAATAATAAAGAAATTATTTTATGTGTATTAGAACCAAGGTCTTACGATACTGGTTCAAAATTAATGGAACATTCATATATTAATACTAAGATGATGAATACAGTTGAATATTTAATTAGCAAGGAAGGTAGATTTTATAAATCTCGTATTGTTTGGGCTGGTGATTATGCAGATGAAGAAGAGGGATATGATGATGAAGAAGAAACATCTAATTTATATAGGTTGGCCGACGATTATTCTTCATATACTAACACCGTATCACATAGTTTTGGTAGATATATTGTTAATCATACTAAACAATTATATGTTGATAAAGAAAGAACTTCAGATAATAATATAATTCATCCATTACCATTATTAATATCTGAAGGAAATGGAAGTGGTGGTGGGGATTATAGCGGTCATAATCAACATTTATGTGGTTCTTGGTCTCGAGATGTTATATCTATGGAAGATGAAATTCCAGATGATTATTGTGAAGTTGTATGTGATTTTGAAGAATATTAAAGACTTCTAGTTTATAAAAAATTGAAATTTTTTTTAATTACTACCATTTATATAATAATTATGGTTTCCATTATTAAGAGCCATAATAACTTTAATGACGATTGTTTTTCAATTGTTAAGAAAACCAGTAATAAGATTGAGATTTTTGATTTCAACACACTTGAGCTAAGTAAAGTGATTAACACGGTCTGCTGGCTGTTTCAAATTTCAGTTAGCTTTTGCGGAAAGTTTGTAGCAGGTTCCAACGAAAAAAACTATGTGTTTGTTTGGAACATTGAAACGGGCGATTTGATTGAAAAGATTGTACTCAACGACCTAGACTATCAGCCTTTTCATACATTCACACCAGATGGAAACCTTATGATTGGCTATGCAACTCGCATTTACTGTTTCTCTTATTCATCTGACATAAACAAATTTCAGATGAACTATACCTACACTATTCCTGAAACAGATACTATTATTACTAGTGTGGTGCATAACTCTTCTGATATGTTCGCATGTGGAACCAACAGTGGAAGTATTTATGTATTTAATACAACTTCAAATCAGTTGGTTCATACATTATCAGAATTCACTACAAATAAGGATGAACACAATGAAATCTACTCAATTGACTTTAAGAATAATATGTTAGTAGCATCTTCATGGGGTAAGAAACAGATTTGTTTTGACTTGGCAAAGAACACAAATCAAGTTTTGGAAAAACCCAAATTTGGAAACTACCATACACCATTTATTATTTCTAACCTACTGATTACACCATGTGTAACGAAGGTGATTGGGACATATAATTATCATACATTTATATGGGACTTGTCTACGGGGAAGATTATTAAAAAGATGGATTTTGATATACACAGTGAACATGCATTTACTCCAGATGGTTCCAAACTTGTTATTTCTTCCGGCGACCAAATTATTAAGATTCTTGATTATGATGAATAAAAATGTTTATTTAATAAAATAATATTATGCAATAATTATTATGACCATGCATGAAATCCATGACCATTAGTTCCCCAGAACTTTAACCATTTAATTCCTCTATCTATATTATCATAATCTTCTTTTTGTTCCTCACTAAGATTATCTTTATTATGCACTGATAATGATAATTCTAATTTATTTGCATACTGAATACATTCTTTTGGAGTATGATCTTCATATGCTTCATCTTTTAATTCCTCATCAATTAATTGAGAAAAAGTAATATCTTTACCTCTAAAATCAAGAGAGCTAGTTAAAAAACTACCTCCAACCATAACATCATCTAATTCCTCTAATTCATCTTCATTAAAGTCACTAATTGTATCCTGAGGAGTGAAACTTATTTCATTTAATTTATTTTCAATCTCCTCAATTTCTTCATTACCAGGATCATCTTCATTTAATTTTCTTAATTGTTTCAAAAGCTTTTTAAATTCTTTCTCATCTCCATCACACGGCTTATTTTCAACAATCCAGTCTAGACCCATTAAATATAATCAATTTTAATCATTATTATTATTAATCAATTTTTATTAGAAAAATTGATATATTTATTTAATTATAGCTAATAATAATATAGCATGGAAGAAATGCAAGTAGACCCTCCAAAAATAATAAATAGCACATTAAAAAATACAATAAAACCTATTACACCTGATGTAAATATTAATACTATATCACCGCAGATTATTAAACCTATCCCTATTAATAAATCTCATTCTATATCACCTGAACCATTATTTAAAAGGTTGCGAGTAGGTTAGAATAAATTAGATTAATCATAATTCACAGTGGTATCATAGTACTATGGTAACTTTCAAATTGAAAAAATTGAAAATATTATTTTATATTCATATAATATTAATATTATGGAAGTTACTCCTGGTATGATTTATAATAACTATTGTAATATAATGTATCCTCATCTTAATCGCATTTTTGGAGAAGGTAATTGGTGTCTCAATACTTTAACAGATCAGGCTATTATTTACAGTGGATATTTTAATATTCAATTACCATCATGTTTTATTTTTAAACTGAATAATGACAATGTATATATTGAATTTAAAGAAAGTCCTACATTTCAAGAGTTTTTAGATAAGAACCCGAAACTTGATAAAAATAAACCTATCTATATTCATATAGATATTAATAACAAGAAATTTATAATTAATGCAACACTTTCAGATAAAAAGTTTCAAGAAATTTACCCAGAAATAACAGTTTCATTAAATAATATTACTGTTCGTAAAATACATTGTATCATATGTAATATAACCAATCGTATTTTTTGTTCAATTAAATCAAAAGATCTTAAAACATTTAATTTTTTAACTACAATGCATGTTGTATTTCGTGAAATTCTAAGTAAAATTACAATTAATAAGGGGATGAAAGAAGAAAATAAACAAAAATTGCAAAATCAAATTGCTAAGATTGATGAAATATATAATAAGAATATATATATGTCTAATAGTGATATTGATGTATTTAAAAAATCTCTTTCTGTTGGAATATCTGTTGAAGCATCTGGTGGAGCATCTAGTGGAGCACCTGGAGCATCTAGTGAAGCACCTAATGCATCTGAAGCATCCGCTGAAGCACCTAATACATCTGAAGCATCTGGTGGAGCATCTAATACATCTGAAGCATCCGCTGAAGCACCTGAGACATCTGAAACATCAACTGAACTATTTGATATAGCAATGAAAGAAATGCTAGCAACACACACGTTAGCTACACTTGCAACTCAAATCACTGATGATGAACCACCTGCTAAGAAGGCCAAGTAAATATTAAATAAATAGTTTTTTTAAAAAAAATATCATTAGAATATCAAACATTTATTTTATAATTCTATATATTATTAATATGAATCTAAATGAAAATATCACGAAGATAGAAAATAATATAAAGAAAATAAACGAAATACATGATATAATTTCAAAGAAAGTAAATGAAGTTAATCAACGTATAGAAAATTTCAATAAGAAAAAAAATTTAAAACTTGAAGATTCGACCCCGTTTTTAGTATTTCAGAATAAAATTCTTCAAAATGAATTATTATATTTAAATAATCATAAGCAAATTATTAATAGTAGCTTAAATTCTATGATATTCAGTATATCAGAGAATATAACAATGATGGCATTAACTGTTATAACTATGTATAAAGATGTTATATCAGGTGAAAATAAATTGGTTAAAGTATCACACAAAAAAGATGATAATATAAAAGTTGTAGGTGATATTGTTTATAATCTTGATTTAATAAATGGAATGTTAATTGATTTAAGAAAATATAATGAAGACTTAAATGATACTATTAAGAAAAGTAATTTACATGCTAAAACATTACATGAGAACATTGAATTTGTTTGTGGGCATGTTGAACTAGAATATAAAAAACATTATAATGATATAATTAAAGCATTAGAATATTTTACACAATATACTGAAAAAATAATAGAACAAAATGAATTTATGATTTTATTAAAATTTGTTTCATAATTTAAAAAAAATTTTATTTTATATTACCACTGATATTCAAAAATAAATACTAGTATTTATTTTTGAATGGAACTATAGTTAAGCATCAGAACTATTAGATGAATTTGGTGGAGGTGGTGGAGGATATGGTGGTTTATCCATATCATTTTCATATTCTGAATTTACACTTGTAATACTTGTAGTTCTTGATGATGGTATTATTGGAGGTCTATTTTTTAATTCTTCCAATTTAGCCATTAATTCTTCTTCATTTTTTTTAATCTCAGCTAATTTTTTTTGTTCTTCTTTCTGCATTGCAATTGCAAATGAATCTGCAATCATTTGTTCTCTTCTTATAATTTCAATTTGTCTTAATTTTTCTTCTTCTATTTGTCTCATTCTTTCTTCTTCCATTTGTTTCATTCTTTCTGCTTCCATTGCTTCCATTTCTGCTTTTATTCTTTCTGCTTGCATTATACGGTATTCTTCTTCTGATGTATTTTCATAATCATTAGTGCATGTTGTTAAGTAATTTTCATATCCATCATTAGTTATTTGAAAATCAATATTAGATATAGGTTCAGAAGCTGTTACAATAGGAGTATCTTTTCTTGGTGGTGGAAGAATTGGAGCAGATAATTCTACTGGAGGAGGTGGTAATTCTAAATCTGAACTAGAAATAATACTACGTTTTTTCATATAATTATTAAAATAGTCATCTTCATCAAATGAAATAGGTGATTTATTAATAGCATTACAATTTTCAATTATATTTTTTAATTCTAAATCTGACATACTTGTATCATCATTGTGTTCATTTGCTAATAATTGTAATCTAGATTGCAAATCTAATTCTAAATCTTGTTTTATATCTAATTGGGAATTTAAATTTTTCTTTTCATATGGTAAAATAACAGATACATTATCTTTAATTTCTTTTTTATTTTCATTTATTTCATTAATTATTTCCATATTATCATTTAAAAATTCTTTATCTATCCAATTTTTAATCTGGCTGGTGCTTTGAAAACTATGGCATAATCCTTCAAAACATCCTGGTACTGAATATTTAATAAAATTCTGGATATGTTTCAAGAAATTATGGATTTTTAATTCAGGTTGATCTTTAATAATGTAATGATAATTCTTGGCATAATCCATAACATATTCAGTAATTAAATGAACTGCTTTATCTTTATCCTCTATTAAATCATAATATTCTCTAATACTATAAAATTTATCAATGTAATCTCTTTTCTTTTTACCAAACTCTTTTTTTAATTCATCATCACTAAAAAATTCTAAAGTATAATGAACATTTTCATTGTAGCTAATATTTTTATCAAATGATATATCTAGTCCATAATCAATAAAGTAAGCTTTAACTGCAAAACTTATATCTGATATGTCTTCTGTTTCAATATTGTATGCTAATCTTTCCATTTTAAATTCATATCTTTTATAAACAAAGTTTTCTAATTTAGGACTATTTTTATAAAATTTAAAATCAAATATATTCGAATTCATTTTCTCTTGTATATTTTTTTCTACTTCTTGAAGATTATCATATTTTAAATATACTGGAGCACCACGATTTATGTAATATTCTTCTCCTCTTGTTCCAATGGTTTTTTGAACTGATTTTGAGAAATTAGCAGAAACACCTGCTTTTGCTTTAATTGATGAGTTTGTTTTTGTTATAGTTGTTTCAACAACTTCTGTTTCATAACGTATTGATTTAACACCAAGTTTTCCAGCTAATAAAAATAACATTTCTCTTTCCTTTTCCACTTTCTTTTTATTATAAATATTATCATTATAATATTGACCCGCGAATAAATTAATATATAGTGTATTAACATTAGGAAAATAACTATCATCAAATGTTACTAATTTTGATTTATATTTAATAGTATTTTTATGGCGTCTTTTTAATTCTTCTACTGCTGAGCTAATATTAAACACAACTATACCTTTATTCTCAAGTTTTTTTATTATTTTTTTATATATTGATTTAAATATACGTTTTTTAAAATATGTTGAATTTAAAAACATAACATATTTTTCATTTGTAGGTAAACTACTCATTATTATATAAATTAAGAAAAAATTACTGATGATAAAAAAATTGATTAATAATCTTATTATTAATTTATTTATATTAAATTAATGCAACAAGATTTATATAACCAAGAACATCTCTATTTTAATATACATGCAATGAATGCATTTATAGCAAATCTATCAGTATTATGTTATACTATTTTTCATTTTTATGTTTTAATTGATACAAAAGATAAAAATTTTATTAATAATAAGATTATTTATAGTAATAAAAATCAATTAACTTTCTTAATAAAAACAAAACTTAAAATGACATTTAATGAAGAGATTTTATTTCGTGTATTTTTAGTAGAAGTTTTGTCTCTTTTTATGAATTATAATTTAATTCAGCCTATTTGGAGTATCATCTTTGCTTTCTACTACTTTAAATATTATAAATATAATATTGCTATTAGAATTGCTAATTTTATTAATATGTTTATTGTTTCATATTTTGTCCTAATGAATGTGCCATTTTTGGTATCATTATTTATCCATTTTTATTTTGAACTATTTTCAATTGCGTTTAATCATTTTCTATACAGTTATTTTGAAATTAAATTAACTAATGTTCCGAAGAAAATTGAAATACCTATAAATGTTAAATCTGTATTGAATAAACACAATGATACTTCAGATGCATCTGAATTTGCTAGTAAAGAAGAAGTTGAAGCATTGTTATCTAATAAAAAAATGGATTAAATGGGTAGTGTGCAAAACCCAAAACTGTTAGCGATAATAGAACCAAAGGTTTTAATCGATAATATCGATTTTGAATTGCACATAACACAAATATTTTATTTAAAAAAAATTACTTATAGACATAATGAAACAATATCAATATAATCTGCATTATCAACATTATCATAATCATCCATGTTTTCTTTTTCTTCTTGTTCTTTCCACCATTTTATATAATCATCATCTTCATTTATTTGTCCCATTAAATCCCATCCTTCAACAGCAGGTACTTCATTGTCCGAATGTTGAGGCCACTGTTCGACTACTGGGTCTTCATTGTCCGAATGTTGAGGCCACTGTTCGACTACTGGGTCTTCATTATCCAAAGGTTGATGTAAATCATTTCCAACAACTGGGTCTTCATTATCCAAAGGTTGATGTAAATCATTTCCAACAACTGGGTCTTCATTGTCAGAAGGTTGAGGCCAATTATCAACTACCTGTTCTTCATTATCATATTGTTCTAGTTGTTGAATAAATTGATTAACATCATATCCTGTTTTTGAATATTTAATAATAAGATGACCGTCAATTGATGATGTTAAATCATACATCAGCCTTTTTTGAGGAATATTAAGAATGATATCTTGTTCCTTGTTAGAACTACTGATAACAATTTCATTATTTTCCTTAAAAGCAATATTTTTATCGTTAATCCATGTAATATAATTAATAAATTTGTCTGGAATATTTGTAATGTATATGTCAGTTAAAGTTCCAAAAACAATACATGAACCTGTAATATCATTTTCATTAATAAAAGGAAACTCATTAGAAATATGATCACTTGTTATGAATGTGACTGCGAATTTAGAACTGTTTTTATTCCATGCAATTTTATTGTCCAAATATTCGAAATACATATTATTTTCGCACTGTTTTTTCAATAGATTATGCCCACTAAAAGTATTCCAAAGCCAAATAGTGTTTTTGTTTTCAACACGGGAAGTGATTGCAATAATGTTGTTATTATCTGGAGACAACGATAAAGCCAAAATTTCTTCAGCATCAAATTTGATTTCTTTTATAAATGTTTTCGTCTTGGCTTCATAAATTGCAATGTATGCTCCTGATTTATTCCTAACATTTTCTTTACTAGCACAAGTTACAATATATTTTCCATCTGAGCTGAAACAAATTTTATCACCAAAATTCCCATACATTGGACCAAATGGATAAATTGGTGTGGAAATTTTGCATTTCTTGGCTATATTGTAGCTATAGTAATAACGGTTTGTGTTAAAAGTTTTCTTATTACGAGGCTTGTTAATATCAGGAACTTCATCACAAAGATATTCTAATTCCATATGGCGCCTATAAATTCGATAAAAAGTCAATCCATTTTCAGAAATAGCAAATGAATTGTTATATGAGTGCAAACCACGAATTTTATTTAATATAATCGTCTTAATAGTCGCATTATCATTAGGGTTAATATAGTGAAGTGTCTTTTTGGTTGCAAAAACAACCAAAGAAGGACATATATAATGTAGAATAATATCAATAATTTCTTTGGGAAGAACTGCAATGAGAACGGACAAATTATAGTGAGCAAAAATAGCATCCTTATAATAAAACTTTTTTGAATGTATATTACCAATATAATGCTTATTATAAGTAGTGTGAACCATAAAATATTAATAATATATATAAGGATAAATATAATCAATTTTTATGGAAATAGATAAATTACATAGTAAATATAATATCTTTAATTATTATAATATGACAGATGAATTACAACAAACAGGACTAAATAGAAATACAGTTGATAAATATTATACAAAAAACGAAGTAGTTAAATTATGTATTGATTTAATTAAGAAATATATTATAATATCACAAACTGATTTAATTATAGAGCCCAGTGCAGGTAATGGTTCTTTTATTTCTTCAATAAAGATGTTATCAAATAATTACCAATTTTATGATATAAATCCAGCTAATGAAGAAATTATAGAAATGGATTTTTTAGAATACACTTATGAGTATCCTAATATTATTCATATTATAGGTAATCCACCATTTGGTCGTCAGGCATCAGTAGCTATTAAATTTATTAAAAAATGCTGTTCTTTTGCTAAAACAATTTCATTTATTCTTCCTAAAAGTTTTAAGAAAGATAGTATGAGAAGATATTTTAATCTTAGATACCATTTAATTCATGAAATAGATATACCTGATAAATCATTTTTGGTTAATAATATAGAATATGATGTCCCATGTGTTTTTCAAATATGGGAATTGAAAGATTTTGATAGGAATGTTGAAGATAAAATAAAACCTAATAATTTCGAATTTGTTGATAAACAAATGGCCGATATATCATTTAGAAGAATTGGTGTATATGCTGGTAAAATAATGTTAGAAATTGATAGTAAGAGTATTCAATCACATTACTTTATTAAATTTACCAATAATAAAACAATTAATGAAAACATAGAAAAATTAAAATCAATTAAGTTTGATTTTAATAATACTGTTGGGCCAAAATCTATATCCAAACAAGAACTGATTAAAGAATTTAATAAGTATCTAATATAATTTATTGTTTTAAAGCACTCCAAGTTATTTCTCCAGTTGACGTTATGTTATTATTTAATTCATCATTAATTAGTTTTTTATTTGATGGTTTAATTAATAGCACTGTTCCATTTATATTATATAGTTCTGTAGAAGGAACAAATCCTGCAGAATAATACAGTATACTATTATTTAATCTAAAATTATTTATTAGTCCATTAAATTTATCTCCAATTTGAATATTAGTAAGTACCAAGTTTTTGATAACAAGCGTATTAAATACAAATATACCATTTAAATATAGTTTAATATTTACACCTGCTGATATAGTTTTTTCACAAGTTATTGTTACATGTTGCCAAGTGTTATAATTTATAGGTGTGTAAGTTAATAAAGATACATTTATATTATTGCCATTATTATTTAAAATTAAACGTAAGTTATCTGATTTTATATATTTAATACCTAATTCATTTGAATTAAATAACCATGTATCTTCATTTAATGGATATAAATATTGCCACCATTCTAGTGTTAAAAATCTTTCAAAAGTAAATGTATTATTTATTGTTATATGAGAGTTTGGTGTAAAAAGTATACTACCAAATGTTTCTAATTGAGTAGTAGTGTTATTTGTATTATTTGGTGGATTATTAGGTGGATTATTATATGTTTTTTCTTCTTAAGTGCTGTTTTCGTCCGTATTTGAAGATTGAAATGCAGTGCCTATTATAAAGATTAATACAAACACAGCAATAAAAAATGTAATTATATATAATTCCCTAGTATCTAAATTTTTTTTCATATATATAATAACATTTGAAAATAGTTTTTTTACATACAATATTCCCTCTACTTCCGGATAATAGAACTAAAGGTATTAACCGTTGTTCACACAAGTACCCTAGTACAATATGGGTAACTCAGAACCCAAAGATGTTATAATTCACTTTGCGAATTATAACATATATTACTACTGATATTCAAAAATAAATACTAGTATTTATTTTTGAATGGATCTATGGTTAAAGTGATAACCTAATAATGCAACTATTATTAAAAATAAAAACATCCATAAAGCAATTTTAGGAATGCATACAAACGGTGATTCTTTACTACCTCCATAGTATCTTACTGCTAAATTCTTTTCTACTAATATATCATTAAATGATTGTGTTTCTTTTTCATCATTATATAATTCAACTAATGCTCTACCATATTTATCAAATTCAAGACATTTAACTGTAATTATTTTTTTATTATCTTCTAATAATTTAATTATATCGTCTTTACCAAGATCTAAATCATCAAACTTTGAAGACATATTATCATCACATATGGGTAACTCTCAGTTCAAAAGTTATACTTTTGAACTGAGAACCCAAAGATATTAGCGTACATTCAAAATTGATAATACTAATCTTCGATTATTTTGAATGGCGACTATCACATATCATTTTAAGTAACTCTGTACGCGCCTGTTTAGCTTTTATTATTTCATCATCACGATCTAGGTTTAATTTATATGGTTTCATTTCTGGAGTATCAATTCCATATAAACGGCATGTAAATTTATAAAAAGTATCTAATACAGGTAATGCTATTTTACATGTGTCACCGTCATGGCATTCTATCACTTTACCCTTCAAAGTCATACCAGATAATGAAAATTCGGGTGTATTTCTATTGCATTCCTCTAAACCGCCCATTGTATTATATCATGTTAGATTATAATTTATTAAATTTTTTAGATAAAAGTTGAAAAATTTAATAAATATATCCATTATTATATATATTTATGTCCTTTATTGGCATTATTGATAATATTACTAAGGCGTATTATGGTAATGATAAGCATCATTTAATTAATGAATTCATGAAATCAAGTGATATTCAAAATATTGTTAACGCTGGTCCACATGATATTATTTATAAGAAAAGCTATATTGAAGTTTTAATTAAAAAAACAGGAATGATTGTAGCGGATATGTTAATTGATAATACTCGTGATGAAAAATCAAAAGAGTTTGTTATTAATTATTGTATTGCGATGTTGTTTAAACATAACAAGTATGAATCAGGAATGATGATGACGTTTAAATATAAATATAATATTGCACGAGTTTATAATTATATGCAAGAATCAAATACTGATATTGATATTTTGAAAGCAATCTTTGATAAATATAATGAGGAACTTAATACATTTGATAATCGTAAATGGTTAATGAACCGTATTGGAATGTATAATAATATCGAATTACTGTCTTATGTAGAACTATGTTATGATATTGATGATGATGATATTATAAATATCCTATGGGGAACAACCGATAAACATAATTATCATTGTTTGAATACAATTAAATATATCTTTGAAAATTATGAGTTTGACTATAATGTTGATTTTATGGTTAATTTTCTTAGGGAATTGTATTATTTGGAGCACGAAGAAGCAATTCATTATGTAATGACCAAATTAGTAGAACAAGAAGGTGTTGATTATGTTAATATATTATTGAACAATCCTAATATGGATAGTTATTATCGCAATAATTTGATTGACTATTTCATTACAGTATTCAAGAATTATCTTCTTCCAAATGCATTGAATAATATTAAAGATATTCTTGTAAATATGAAGTTCAAATAATGAATTACTTGATTAAATATTATTTTTATATTCACCTATGGCAAATGGGATGGTTTTTTTAATTAATTTCTTAACATGATAGCTAATATTATTAGGTATAGTGCAGTTAAAAAAGGAACTTATTTAACTACATTCCCAACAACCGTAGGTTAATGTTAGCGATTATTCAAAAAGAAAAAGTTTCTTTTTGAATAACACATAACACATTTATAAACTAAAATATTTAAATTATAAATTATATTATATATGAATATTTTTTATATAATAATATTAGTAATTTTTATTTTATTTATGATTTTATTTAAAATGTCATCTAATAATGAAGAAAAAGATACATTTACATCAGAAACAACCTCGTCAGAAACAACCTCATCAGAAACAACCTCATCCACAACATTAAATCCAGTAAATTCAGCATTATCATTACGACAATATCATATACACGTTAAAGCGGACGATTTTTATGGTACTTCAAGTAAGATTGGTATAAATACAGAATATAGAAGTATATTTAATAATAATACTGATATTTGTAGAATAAATCATGGAAATGGCATTGCGACTTTCAATGAATTTGTTACTATTATAAAAACACAAATGGAAATTGAAGAAGATAAAAAAAAAGGACTGAATACATATTATAATTTAGATTTTATTGGATATATTAAAGTAGCTAAGGTAGTTGTAACTATTATGGATAAAAATGGTTTATACAGACTTGTAAACATTTTAACTAAAACAATAGATGGCAATAGATATGATTTTGATAAACAATTGTTTATAGAAGATTTAAATGATAATGAGAGAACTATTTATAATAATATAATTAAAAATGGTTTAGATACACCTGAAACTAATAAAATATTAGATACATTAGGTAAATTTGTTTTATATTTAGGTAATAAGATAGAATGTAGTTATGTTGATATAATGGATAATTTATTTAGTGGTTATAACATGTACATGTATACAGCATGTGAAATTGTAAATATGGAACTTGATTATAATATATTAAAAGAAAGAGCAACTGATGCTTATAATAAATTGGTTAATATGTCTGAAGATTATTTAGATATATATGAAAATTTATCAATATTAATAGAAATAGCAAATAAAAAAATATTTAACTCACCATTACGACAAAATATAGACTTTAATGAATTAACTAATAAGTGGAATATAATATGGGGCTATAGAATCACACATAATGAAATGATACCCATAAATTATGCTATAGTATTGCAATTAGCAACCAATATTGCATTTAATTATAAAATACAAGCAGAACTAACTGCTGAAGAAGCATATAATAAATTAACTGAAAGCGAAAAAGCGATATATGATGAAATGAAAAAATAAAATGTGTTATCATAATACATATATTATTATTTAAAATAATAGAAGGTAAAAATTATAAGACTAAAATATTTTTATAATTACAGTACCATCTAGCGATTGATACAATTATTATCCGCAAATGAAAGGATAAGATAATATAAATTATAAATTATATTATATATGAATATTTTTTATATAATA
>JACCDO010371451.1_pt1 | contig 19867 bp, 16 predicted proteins | sample 7446101 | NCBI WGS metagenome assembly JACCDO01 (sample SAMN15323440, study PRJNA562643) | freshwater metagenome | isolation source: river surface water | place: USA:Blue River Watershed | collected 2017-08-16
GAAATTCAAGTTTCTCTGTCCACGCGTAATGTTCACCGGATTGTCAGCAGCGTCTTTGTGGGTAAATGCAACCACATCCTTGAAATTTTGATCGTCACCACTGATTTGACCGAAGACTGCGTTACCACGCAAAGTCAAAAAATCGTTGTAATGAAATCTACAAATCAATCCACCCATCAGATGCGTTTCATTCAATGCAATGCCCTGAGCCAAATCACCCATGTAATTAGACCCCCCAAAAGTTAAACCCGCTTCAATGGGTTTACCCTTAAACTTCTTCTTTGCTTGGGCATTTACAGATGCAACGCAACCCAAAGCAATGATGGCAAACAAAGTGATTTTAACGTGTTTCATGAATGCAGTTTAATAGCAAATTTAAGCGGTAAACCTTGCTTTTCCTAAAAATGCAAAATTCACTGTCCGAATTCTAACGAATTCCCGACAAACGCACGACCTTAACGCATAGAAATCAGCACTTTCACTCTTGACTCTCAGTCAGATAATAGACCCCCATTGTGAGGAAATTCCTCAATATCGGAATACTGGCCAAAACCGACCATTGTGTGCGTGGTTTGATGCCAAACTTATACTCGTAAATGGGGTTGAATAAATAAAACTTCTTCGCCGAAACACCAAATTTCGAGGCCTTACAAACCCTTAAAAATCGCTCAATACTGATTCCCGTACTGCGAATTTCTTCCATGGTTTTGATTCCGTTCGATTGTACCCCCAACATCTTCAGTGCCATCGGGTACAGTGCACCCGGCAACAGATGATAATAAGGCGTTTTTGATGCCCACTTTTGTGGCAAAACCTGCTGATGCCCACCGTATGGCATCTGCCATGGTGGAAAAGCAAAAAACACCTTACCACCCGGTTTCAAAAAACGATGCAATTGTGGCATGAACTTGCCCTGATCTGGAATGTGCTCAATCACATCCTTTAAAATGATCAAATCAAACTTACTGCCCAAATCCACTTCAGGCACAACCTCGTAAATGTCTTTATTCAAAAATTGTACAACGCCGCGGTCCAGCTCCTCTTTCATAAATTCTCTGGCAAATTCAAGCCTACTCTCCTCCAATTCAATCCCTGTGCAATCGTAACCCAATTCAGTAAACGCTTTCAATACCCCCGCCTCGCCACAGCCAATCTCCAACACCTTCATGTTGGCAGGAAAAGTCCAAGATTGCTGTAAAAATGGGATAATATGACCCACGGTCACACGATATGTCATATCAAAATACCTTCTCTTGTCTCCGTGAAATTCGTACATCTCTGTTCAGATTCGATTAAAATTCAAATATGCAGCAAGTTTTCCAAATTCAACGGAAAATTATACCCATTCATAGCCATTGTTAACACCCATATCCAGGAAATCCTATCAGAAATGTATATTTGAATGATGCAAAAAAATCCAGTGTATATCGTTGCCAGTATGTTGTTTTTTATCACTGCCTGTGGCAGTCTATCTAACATCAATCTCAACAACATACAAATCCCCAGTCCAGATGCATACAAATTACCCGAACCCGCATTGAGTCAAACTGAAGCTGCTTCAGGACTCAAAGAAGCGCTCATCAATGGCGCATCCACCGGTACGCAAAGCCTTCAAAAAGTGGGAGGATTTTCACAAAATGCCGTTTACCGAATCCTGCTTCCACCAGAAATTCAATCCCTGGAACAGAAAATTCGCAACAACGCCCTGCTCAATGCCGCCGTTGGCAAAGAACTCGACAAAACCATCGCCGCAATGAATCAAGGTGCCGAACTCGCTGCTGCAAAAGCATTCCCCATTTTCAAAAATGCCATTCAGCAAATGAGCTTCTCCGATGCACTAAAAATCCTTACCGGTGGAAACGGTGCCGCTACCCAATTTCTCAAAACCAATACCAGCAACCAACTCACCGCCGCGTTTCAACCCGAAATAAAAACAGCCCTGGAATCGGTATCCATCTATCAGTATTGGAACCCCATAGTATCCACCATCAACAAGAACAAAAAAATTCTCGGACTAACCGCAGATGTTCAGCCCAACCTAGAAAGCTATGTCACAGAAAAAGCCATGGTTGCTATATTCAGTGAAATAGAAATTCAGGAAAATCTAATCCGCAAAGACCCCATCAAACGCAGCACAGAGCTTTTGAAAAAGGTATTCAATTACGCCGATAACAACAGCAACGAAACCAAGCCGTAAACCAAAACAATTTTGACAAGGCGCTATATAATTTGGCTTCTGGTCCTGTTTGGCCTCTTTCCTTCGATCGCGACGGGTCAAACAAACTCGCTCGCGAAATTTGTCAATATCCAATACAAAGGCAACCAATTTCAAGCCGTTTTAGACCAATTTACAGCGCAAACATCCATCCAATTCGCCTATTCAAATGCCATCATTCCATTGCCCAAAATGCACAACGTGCAGTTTCAAAATGTGCGGGCCGACAAAGCCCTCAAAGACTTTTTGCACCAAAATGGATTGGACTTTGAACTCACCGGGAATACCGCCATTTTAAAACAATGGAGCCCCAAAAACAACATCACACAATACTTCTACACGGGAAGAGTTCTTCAAGACCAAACCGGTGAACGATTGGTAAAGGCCACCGTCAACATACCCGCGCTCAATCGATTTACCCTCACCGATGAATTTGGCGTTTTTAGAATTGCCATCCCCGAAACCTCAATCTACCAAATCGATACAGTCAGTATCACCATCAACTACCCCGGTTACGATACCTATACCGATACTTTTTACAGCAAGCGGAATTATTTCCTCACCGCTGTACTCAAACCCACCATTGAAAGAATTCAACCCACCCTTATCAACGCGAATAAAAGTGCGAGTCGTTTGGCAGTGGTTCAAGGACAATCAGACCAATTCCTCATTTCTTCTACCCGATTGCAGCAAATGCCAGCACTTTTAGGCGAAGCCGATGTGATGCGTGCGCTGAGCTTAACACCCGGCGTAGTGAGCGGTTCTGAAGGCATGTTGGGGATGTACGTGCGCGGCGGCGCAGCGGATCAAAATTTGGTTCTACTCGATGATGTTCCCGTATTCAATGCCTATCACCTCTATGGTATTTTTGGCGTTTTCAACGGCGATATCATCAAAAGCGCACAAATGAATCGCGGAAGCTTCTCCCCTGAATATGGTGGTCGCCTCAGCAGTGTGATTTCTGTTCAATCCATAGATGGCAATGAGAATCAATGGTCTGGTAATGCCAACCTCGGTGCGCTCACAAGCAAAATCGCCTTCCAAGGACCGCTTTGGAAAAAAAGAACCACCGTGGCCTTTGCCTTCAGACGATCCAATTTCGACTTTCTCACCCAAACCATCACAAACGCCGTATTTGAAAACAGCAACAACATCAATCGCTATAACTTCTGGGATGCCAACGCCAAAATCAATCATCGTTTCAGCGAAAAAAGTAGCCTGTCGCTCACCGCATATGCCGGAGGGGATCGCGCATCCTTCGTGGATCGTAGATTTCTGGAAGTGGATGAAGTAAATTTTTATCAAAAAAAGGAACAAGGCAACAACTGGGGAAATAAAGTAGCCAGCATCCGATGGCAGTATCTTTTCAATAAAAACGTACGATTTACCGCCAAATCACACATCACCGATTACACCTTTACACAACACAACGATTATCAATATCGCATTCGCAGTGAAGCCAACCCTGAAAAAAATAAAGACAACTATACCAATTATAGCCTAACCAACGGACTTCGCGATGTATCCGCCGATGCCAAAATCGATGTCCAAGCCAACAAATATGTGGCATTCAAATTGGGTGCAGGATACATCCAACACACCTTCACCCCAGGCGATCGATCTCTCAATACCCGCATCGATTCCATCAATCGAAATTACCAATTCAACGACAAAAAAATCATCACGCCGGAATTGTTCTCCTTTGCAAATTTAGAATTTCACCATCCCAAATGGGGTTACCTTGATCTCGGTTCTCGCCTGTCTTATTTCGGTTTGGAAGACAAACAGTTCTACATCCGTCCAGAACCCCGTATCAATTACAGATATAAAATCACCCCAAAATGGTGGGCAAAAGCCTCCGCCGCCCAAAATGTGCAATTTTACCACCAGCTGAACAACCTTTCAATGGGTCTGCCCTCAGACCTCTGGGTGCCATCCAATGCGCAATTTGAACCCTCTCAATCCAAACAAATCTCCTTGGGCACCACTTACACACAAAATAAGTATCAATGGAGCTTGGAGTACTTTAAAAAATCATTCTCTAACCTGCTTGAATATCGCGATAACTCCGTTTATGTAACCAACGCATTGAATTGGGAAAAAACGGTCACTCAAGGAATCGGCTCGTCGCAGGGATTGGAATGCATGGTCGAAAAACGAAGTGGCAAATGGACCGGTTGGGCCAGCTACTCACTCATGTACAACACACGAACTTTCCCCGACTTAAATCAAGGATATACTTTTCCATCTCGATACGATCGAAGACACAATCTGTATATCGTAGGTATATATAAATTTTCACCGAAACTCACCTTCAGTGGCAGTTGGACATTCAACTCTGGATTCGCATACACGCTGCCCATCGGGATCTATCCAGCACCAACCACTGAAGACCCCTATGCAGAAATTTTCATTTACGGGAACCGAAACAATGCCAGAGCGCGCGACAATCATCGCCTCGACATCAACGCACAATACACAATCAAACACAACAAGTTTCAAGAAAACTGGTCGTTCGGCGTTTATAATTTATATAACCGACAGAACCCATTCTTCATCTCGGTTGAATACAACACGCAAGGTGAACGCCGCTTAACCCAACTGTCGTTGTTGCCCATTTTACCCCATCTGAATTACCAAATTTCGTTTTGATCCGTTGGCAAAATCATATCACCCAAATTCTCCAACAATGCCCTAAGCAGTTGGCCAAACGGCTATGTGCAACCCAAATTCACGCATTGATTTTTTGTTTTACGATCATGGGTTTTAGCAGTTGCAGCAGAGAGATTTTGGTACCGATTCAAGATAACACCGCTACCGGACCTGTGATCCAATGCATCCTCAATACAGATTCTGCACAAACCTTGCTTTATTCCAAAGTTGTAAAGATCGATGAAAACTTTGCACCCATTTCTGATGCAAACATCGACCTCGTGATTCACAAGAAAACCAGATTTCCATTCAGCTCCAACCAACCGGGCGTTTATCAAATTGCCCCCTGTAAATTGGCTCCGCGCGATAGTTTTTCGGTCTTTTTCATTTCTCCAACCGATACCTTTTCGGTCACCGATGCCATGCCATCTTCAATTGAATTCACAAAAACTGACACATTCACTCAAGCCATTGCCGGAATAGGTTCTACACAAAATTTCATGATCCAAATCAAAGACAGTGCAATCGATGAGAATTATTATAAAATCAGCGCCAAACGAGAAGTAAAAAAATACATTTTTAACAATGCCAATCAACTCACAGATAGCTCTATTACATGGGAACCATTGAAAATTGATGGCAACGAAATTCCCTTTCAACGGAACAATTATAACAATTACACCGATTACGAAATCCTATTTTCCGATGAAACTTTCAACGGTGTTTTGTCTTCGCTAGAATTTTACAATCTATTGCCCTTCTCTAACTCCAAATCAGAAAAAACCCTGTCGGTAACCATCACTTTAGACAACCTCACAAAAGCATTGTTTGATTACTATAACTCCCGAGCTGCTCACCTTTGGAACCAAAAATCCATCACCCAATTACCCGGTCCCATTCAAAGCAATATCCCAAAAGGTTATGGTGTTATCGGTGGTAAAACGCAGGTTTCTTGGACCATCAAATATCCAAACTAAACACTCACTTAATTCAATCTGAAATGCGCAGTGATGACCGTTGGCGCTCGCAAAATCAAAGCTGGATTGAACCCCATTTTTAGTATACCTTGGGTTTCCATACTCAACGATATGACTTCGTTTGCCTGATACTCAATACCCCAATGCAATTGGGCAACCAGATTTTGATCTGATGAAAAAAAGAAATTTTGATTATCAGGATCTTCAAAAAATTCAAACCCCAAACCACCCCCATACATGTATTTCCAACGACCTTTCAATTGTTTTCGCTTATCATAATCCACCCGAACGGCAAACCATTGCAATTCATTCAAATCAGACAAGTTCATTCCCATAGAATATCTCCAACCCTTACCCCAATTGTATTTTCGGTAAGTCATGACATACATATTCTGCTGTAACGAAATGGCGTTGAAAGGCAAGATTTGTTGTAGTAAATAAGATGTGTTGAAACCAATATATCTCGCCTTAGCATTTTCATCGAACTTTATCGTTTGAGACGAATTACTAGCCCCTTGCCCAATATTACGCGGAATAACTTTAATGGTTTCAACGGGCGGGGTAGTATCCATTAAACACCCAGGAACATCGGCGTGTGCAACCAAAGACCCAATAAAGACCATTAAACAAACAGACAATAAAAAAACCTGTTTCATCTTTAAAATCTTACACTCAAAAACAAAGCCACTGGAACCAATGGTAATACACTGAACACATTTTTATTCTCCAAGGATGTGACATTCTGATTCACTATAAATTCTCGCTTGGTATTGATATACTGACCGTATAAAATACTTTCAGTATACACAGTAATTCGATTTTTAAACTGCCATGCGATACCTCCAAAACCTCCAAAACCTCCACCAAAATCTTGAGCCAATGTCTTCATTTCTATTGGCAAGCCCATGTCGTTGAATTGTTGAGACACAGCGTTGTTTTGGCGCCAAATGCCTCTGGCATCCAAACCCCAATAACAATAAATACCCAAACCCAAATCTTGTCTCCACTCCCTACCCAAAACCAAAGAGGCTGAATTCTCTTCGCTCGTTCTATTCGCTCCGAATGAAAAATCCTCCGTTTTTCTTCTGAATCCATTGATGCCCATTCGCCAAGCGGTTTGATTCGCAATGTTCACCTTTCGCACCATCATCAAATAAGGGTCATCATTCAAATTTCGCGTCACATTACCCGAGAATCGCGACAGCGCCAAGGTAACATTGTTGGTGATCTCCCAACCCTTTAAACTGTCGTTCAACGTTACTGGTGTTCCCAAGGTTTGTGCCTCCATTGTCGGAAACACAATCAAACACATACTAAGAATCAACCCTTTAATCATTGCTTTTTTATTAATCTTCTTCCGGTAAAAGACGCAGCTCAAGCTCTTCAAGCCTCGCACCCTTCAATGTTTTTATGAGAAATTCAAATTGCTCATGATGAATGATCTCACCCACAGTGGGAATCCGCTCCGAACAAAAGATCACGTAACCACCCAATGTTGTATAATCACCATCTGGAATGTTCAACCCATATTGCTCATTCAAATAATCCACCTCCAAACGCGCACTGAACAAATAATGATTTTCGCTCAGAACCGTTTCAACCTTATCATCAACATCAAACTCGTCCTCAATTTCACCCACAATCTCCTCCAATACATCCTCCACACTCACCATCCCCGCGGTTCCGCCAAATTCATCCACTACAATGGCAATGCTCTTCTTCTCCTGAATAAAACTGCGCAACATATCGTGGGCTTGTAAACTCTCATTCACTATCAACACAGTTCTGATTACATCTTGGATGCGCTTGGGACTGTGAAACAAATCACTGTGATGTACAAATCCAATGATGTGATCAATGGTGTCTTTGTAAATCAGAATTTTCGAATGTGCGGTCTCAACAAATCGCTCGCGCAAACTCTCCACCGATTCATTCACTTCCAATCCAACCAACTCCGTGCGATGCACCATGAAATCTTTCACCTTCGCATCGCTGAAATCCAAGGCATTCCGAAATACCTCCGTATCAATCTCAATGGCCTCGCCACCATGAGTTGCATTCTCCAATGAAGCGATATAATTGTCCAAATCAACCTTAGAAAAAACAGGGGTGTTTTCTGAAATCTTGGTCTTGGTAAAAACCCTCAATAGAAAAGCAGAAATGCCCTTAACCACACCAATCAGTGGCCACATCACCACGTGAGCCATCCGAAAAATTCCAATCAACCCGAAAATTACCTTGTCTGCATACATTTTAAAGAATGTCTTCGGAAGGTACTCGGCAACCACCAAAACAATCATTGTACTGCTCAATGTAATCATCAGAAATTTTACCCACTCATTCTCCATCCAAGATACCCCAGCAAAAGAATCGTCAAGAATCTCCCCCATGTAAATACCATAAATCACCAACCCCAAATTGTTTCCCACCAAAACCGTACTGATAAAATCACTCGGATTCTTCACATACTTGGAGAGCCATTTGCCACCGCCCATATTTTCCTTACTGCGCAACTCTATCCTCAAACGAGATGCCGACAAAAATGCAATCTCCATACCCGAGAAAAAGGCAATCACCACCATACACAATGCCACAATCAACCAAGTGTTTGCACCCACTACCAATAATCCCAATGCCGAAGGAGGTTCTATCATACTATCACAAAGATACCATCGAAAATATGGCAAAAATCGCAACAACCAAATTTCGTGTTGCACATAGCGCGTATCTTTGTGTCATGATTCGTGTTGGTATCATCGGAGGCGGACAATTGGGCATGATGACCATTGAGGCCAAATACCCCAGTTTGCCTGTTGAATTTACCGTTTTGGAACAGTCGAAAGACTGTCCCGCTGGCCCCATCGCCCAAACTGTGATCGAAGGAAGCCTACAAAGCAATGACGACATCCGCCAGCTCGCCGCCCAATCTGATGTCATAACCTGGGAGATTGAACACATCAATGTGGATACGCTCATCGCCCTTGAAAAAGAAGGGAAAACCGTTATCCCTAAACCCTCCGTGCTGAAAACCATTCAAGACAAAGGCGTTCAAAAGCAATTCTTTACCCAACACAATATTCCAACCGCGCCCTATGTTCTCTGCAACTCAGAAGACATCAACGCAGAATTACTCCAAGCATTTCCAGGCGATAAAGTTGTACTTAAAACCAGAACCGGCGGATATGATGGCAAAGGCGTTTGTATCATCAACAAATCGCAACTGCCACAAGAATCGCCCTTCTCCGGCCCTGTACTCATAGAATCTTTCATCCCTGAAGCACTCGAAATTGCCGTCATCGTAGCCATCGCTCAAGACGGATCCCACGCCGTTTACCCGGCCATCGAGATGTATTTCAACCCCCAAAGCAACCTGGTGGAATTCCTATTTTCCCCAGCCCGCTTAACCAAAGACATCGAACAAAAAATTCAAGCCATAGGCCTGAACTGTATAGAAAAACTCAACTCCCCAGGCTTGTTTGCCGTTGAATTATTCCTCACCAACAACCAAGATATCCTGGTCAATGAGATTGCACCAAGACCCCATAACAGCGGTCACCACACCATTGAAGGTTGTCACTGCTCTCAATTTGAACAATTCCTGAGAATTCTAGCCGGTGCCCCGCTCGGCAACCCCCAACTCATCCAACCCGCGGCCATGATCAATATCGTAGGCCCCGCCAACCTCTCTGGCCCCTATAAACTGCTCAATGAAAACCAACTCACCCAAAATGGCGACGTTTTCATACACATGTACCGAAAAGCAGAATCCAGACCCAATAGAAAATTGGGCCACGCAACCATCATCGCAAACTCCCTCGATGAACTTCTAGAAAAAGCGCAAATCCTTCAGCACAACCTAACCATTGTGGCCAACTGAATAAATCACAAAACCCGTTAAACGGTCAAAATCTCTTTCTCCTTGCCCTCAAACAACTCGTCGGTTTTCTTGATGTACCCATCAATCAACTTCTGAACGCGCTCTTCCCCAACCTTCGCATCGTCTTCACTCAATCCGTCCTTCTGCAATTTTTTGATCCGCTCGTTCGCATCCTTGCGATAATTCCGGATACCAATTTTCGAATTCTCAGCCTCCGCCTTCGCACGCTTCACCAACTCCTTCCTGCGCTCCTCCGTTACCGGTGGAATGCTAATACGTATCATCTCCCCATCATTCTGTGGCGCAAAACCCAAATTTGAATTGATGATCGCCGTTTCAATCGGACGGATTAATCCCTTGTCCCATGGCTGAATGGCCAAAGTTCTGCTATCAGGCGTGTTTACGTTCGCCACCTGAGCCAATGGCGTCAAAGCACCATAATATTCAACCATTACACTCTCCAACATCGCCGGACTCGCCTTCCCCGCACGTATGCGAGAAAACTCCGTGGCCGTATGCTGTAAGTTCTTTTCTAGCTGCTCCTGCAACTGATCAATCACATCATTCAAAGTGCTCATATCAATTTATTTAGCGAATTTACTATTAATTTATCTCCTTTTCCAACCCCCCAATCAATACGCACGGTCCTTGCGGCCCTCCATGTAATATACATAAGAACGATTCGCCACCTGATTCCCACCCGGCGTGGGATAATTGCCTGTGAAATACCAATCACCGCGGTCGCCCGGACAAGCTTCGTGCAAATTGTCTACCGACTGAAACAAAATGTCAAACTCGGCACGCAAATCCTTGGGCCTCAACATCTCAGCAATCTTCTTACTTACCTCTGCGTCTGTCAATGGCGCATATATGTCCTGCACCACACACCGCTGTTGCGCACTGGGCTTGGCCAACTCCGCTTTCGCAGCGATGTAAGTAGTCTCTAACAACTCACCCATGCCCTTGTCTTTCAACAACTCCACAGCCGCAGCAAACGCCGCAAAATCTCCCATCCTACTCATATCAATCCCGTAACAATCTGGGTATCGAATCTGAGGCGCAGAACTCACCAAAATGATTCTCTTCGGCTCCAAACGATCCAAAATACGCAGAATGCTCTTCTTCAACGTCGTTCCACGCACCACACTGTCGTCCATGATCACCAAAGTATCATTCCAACTTTTAACCACACCATAAGTGATGTCGTACACATGCCCTACCAAATCATCACGATCAGAATCATTGGTGATAAACGTGCGCATCTTTACATCCTTCACCAAAATCTTCTCACGCCTCGGACGCCAACTCAAAATCTCCTTCACCTTCTCTGGCTCGTTTTTCACATCGATTTTCGATAACGCCTCTGCCTGCAACTCCCTGCGGATTTCATGAATCCCATCAATCAACCCGTAAAAACTTGTGGCCGCCGTATTGGGTACATAACTAAAAACAGTATTCACTAGGTCATTGCCCAACAACGACATCACCGGCTTTGCCAACAATCTACCCAACTCCTTTCGCTCGTGATATATCGCCTGGTCATTGCCCCTGCTGAAGTAAATTCTCTCAAAACTGCAACTCATCCTCTCTGTGGGTTCGATGATATTCACCTCCTCCACATGGCCGCTCTTGCGCACCAACAACGCGTTCCCAGGCCCCAATTCTTGCACGTCTTCAGGATAAATGTTGAACGCCGTTTGAATCGCCGCACGCTCACTCGCCACAACCACAACCTCATCATCGATGTAGTAGTGCGAAGGACGAATGCCCGCCGGATCGCGAATGATGAACGCATCGCCATGACCCAACATACCAATCATATTATAACCCCCGTCTACATTCTTGAAACTGCGCTTCAAAATGTTGGTGAGCGAAATCTCCTCCTTAATCTTCTCAGAAATCTCCAAGTTGGTAAAGCCCTGGGCCTTCAAAACACCAAACAAACGTTGGTTTTCCTCGTCGATGAAATGGCCAATCTTCTCCAACATCAACACGTTATCGCTCTTCTCTTTGGGCTGCTGTCCCAAATCAATCAACGCATTGAACAATTCGTCTGTATTGGTGATGTTGTAGTTACCAGCCAACATCAAATTCCTGGCCATCCAGTTATTTTGCCTCAAAAAAGGATGTATATTCTCGATGCTATTCCCTCCGTAAGTGCCATAACGCAAATGCCCCAACAACATCTCACCGGCATAAGGATAGTGCTTGCGCAAATAATCCGCATCGTTGCGAAACTCCACCGGAATCTCATTCAACGCCTCTCCAATCTCCTCAAAAATATCGATCAAAGCCGTTTTACTGGCGCTTCGCTTGCGAGCCAAATACCTCGCCCCGTAATCAGGATCTAGCTTTACAACCCCCATCCCCGCTCCGTCCTGACCGCGGTTTAACTGTTTGGTCATCAAATATTGTAGCTTGGCCAAGCCATACCAATACGTGCCATACTTTTCTTGGTAGTACTCCAACGGCTTCCTCAACCGTATGAAAGCAACACCGCACTCATGTTTTATTGCGTCACTCATGGAAGTTGTTTGGCAAAGTTAGGGGTTTCAAAGCGATGAACTTTTAGTAAAAATTGCAAAAAGTTTGTAGCATAACATTCAACATGAAATTTTCCTTCACAATCATTTACTTTTGCCTTAACAACGATCACAAAAGTCTAACCAAACACCCAATACAACACCATGGAAATTCGCAAACCCTTCAACCTCCAACAATGGATCGCAGATAATAGACACCTGCTCAAACCCCCCGTTGCAAACAAAAACCTATACCCCGAAGGCACCGATTATATTGTGATGATCGTGGGTGGACCCAACGCTCGTAAAGATTATCACTACAACGAAACCGAAGAGCTGTTTTATCAACTCGAAGGTGAAATCACCATTAAAACCCAGCAAAATGGAGAACGTGTGGATGTGAACTTGGGCCCGGGCGACATGTTCCTACTCCCCCCTGGTGTACCCCATAGCCCAGGAAGAACGGCAGGATCCATCGGGTTGGTCATCGAACGCGTTCGCGTAGGCAAAGGATTCAAAGACGGTTTGCTTTGGTTCTGCGACAACTGCAACCACAAACTCCATGAAGCCTATTTCGAACTCCAAAACATCGAAACTGATTTCCTTACACACTTCAACCAATATTACGATTCTGAAGACCTCAGAACCTGCAAAGAATGCGGTGAAGTGATGCAAAAGCCCTAACCCAACCTTCGCCCCGGGGCGATTCCTTACTTCAATCCCAATAAGGCCAATCCCTCCTCAAAAGAGCGAGGCGCATAACCCAATTCCCTTTCCGCTTTCGAAATATCCAATCCCGTGATGGGCGGTCTCTTCGCCGGTTGATTCAACGTGCTGCTGTCTACACGGTTGATGCAATCCATAGAATATCCATAGAACTTTGCCACCCGCTCCACCAATTCTATCACACTCATATAATCTTTCCCAGCAATGTTGAAAATGCCCTGTGCCCGCTGCTCAGCCGCCAAAAAACAACCCATCGCCAAATCTTCCGCCAATGTGGGTGTTCTGAATTGATCTGTCACCACATTCGCAGATTTTTGCTGCTTCAACGTGCCATGAGCCCACAAAACGATGTTCGTTCTGCTCATATCAGCCACTTGACCAAACACCAAAACCGTGCGCAAAATGCTGTAACTGTTGGCGTGCTCAATCACCCGCTTCTCCCCCTCCAACTTGCTCCATCCATAATAACTCAATGGCTTGGCCTCGTCAGATTCCACGTACATCGGCTTGGTACCATCAAAAATGAAATCTGTGCTCACATGAACCATGTGAAATCCCAATTTTGTACTCAATTGCGCCAGATGCTCCACGGCCGTTACATTCAGAGCCACACATTCATCGCGTTTAAATTCACAATCATCGACTTGCGTCATCGCCGCCGTGTGAATCACCACATCAGGCAATTCTCGCTGTAAAATCGCTTCCACCTCATCCGCGTTGGTGATATCCATCGTTTCATATCGATACCCCTCCTTCGCAGGATGACGGTTTAAACCCGCGCCAGTAGCCAATAAATCCCAGTTCGGCTGCCCCAAAAACAAATCCGTGAGCTTTTGCCCCAACAATCCGTTACTGCCCGTTACCAAAACCTTTGTTTTTACTCGCTGCGATGTTTCCATGCAACAAATTTCACCCATCAACCGCCAATCACCAAATGGGATTACCCACACAAACTCCGAAAATAGACGTATTTTTGTAGTATGAAATTGGTCACCTTCAAAACCAATGACCTCGCCCAAACCGGCATCCTGGTCAACAACCAAATTTTTCCCCTTCACACCATCAACCCCAACATCGCCATGAACATGCGCGATATGTTGAATGATTGGGACAACCAAAGCGCCCTAGCCAAAGCCGTTGAAACAGAAATCATCGCCGGCCAACATGCAGCGCTCGGAATCCCTTGCTCCAATGATATCCTTTTGGCACCCGTACCCCAACCCACTTCTTGCAGGGATGGATACGCTTTCCGCCAACACGTGGCCGCAGCCCGCAGAAACCGAGGCGTGCCCATGATCCCAGAATTTGATCAATACCCCATCTTCTACTTCACCAACCACAACGCCATTCAAGGCCCCGGTGAAATTCCATGTATGCCCGATCATTTCCACAAACTGGATTTTGAACTCGAAGCAGCCATCGTAATTGGAAAACGCGGTAGAAACGTGAAAGCCGAAGAAGCCGATCAATACATCGCGGGTTATATGATCATGAACGACATGAGTGCGCGCCGACTCCAAATGGAAGAAATGCTCCTCAACCTCGGCCCAGCCAAAGGAAAAGATTTTAGCACCGTCATTGGCCCCTGGCTCGTAACACCCGATGAACTCGAACCCTATAAAATTCAAGCAAAACCCGGTCACATAGGCAATAGCTATAACCTCGCCATGAAGTGCTGGGTCAATGGCATCCAAGTCAGTGAAGGCAGCGTAGGCGATATGGACTGGACCTTCGCCGAAATCGTAGAACGTTGTGCATACGGTGCAGACATTTTCCCTGGCGATGTCATCGGCAGTGGCACAGTAGGTACCGGTTGCTTCCTTGAACTCAACGGCACAGGCAAACTCAACAACCCCAACTACCCAGAACAATGGCTACAACCCGGCGATGTGGTAAATATGGAAATCGATGGCCTCGGTCATCTCAGCAATACCATCGTACAGGAAAATAGCGATTTTAGCATCCTCGCACTCAAAAAATTGCCCAGCGAAAACGCATAATCACCCAAAAAATCACCCATTCCACAAATCACCAACCCCATAAAACTATGAGACGGAACCACGAAATCGATTACCGCATCTTCGGTGAAGAAATGCAGTGTGTAGAAATTGAACTTGATCCCCAAGAAACCGTGATGGCCGAAAGCGGCAGCTTTATGTTCATGGACGATGGCATCGAAATGGAAACCGTATTTGGCGATGGCAGCAGCAACCAAAATGGCGGAATCTTCGGCAAATTGATGGGCGCCGGCAAACGATTGCTTACTGGTGAATCACTCTTCATGACCGCCTTCACAAACGCAGGATACAACAAAGCCCGCGTGACCTTCGCCGGACCCTATGCCGGTAAAATCATGGCCCTAGACCTACAACAACTCGGCGGGAAAGTCATCTGTCAGAAAGATAGCTACCTCTGCGCAGCAAAAGGCGTAAGCGTAGGCATCGAATTTCAACGCAAACTCGGTACAGGTCTCTTCGGTGGCGAAGGCTTTATCATGCAAAAACTCGAAGGCGATGGCCTCGCTTTTGTTCATGCAGGTGGTCACGTACTCGAAAAAGAACTCCGTGCGGGTGAATCTCTCCGCATCGATACCGGTTGTATCGTGGCGTTTACCTCAGGCATAGATTACGATATTCAAATGGTTCGTGGCGTGAAAAATGCCCTTTTCGGCGGTGAAGGCCTGTTCTTCGCCGTGTTGAGAGGCCCCGGAAAAGTGTGGTTGCAAAGTTTACCTGTATCGCGCTTGGCCAGCAAAATCCTCAGCTACGGCACCCCAGGCGGAAGGCGTGAAGAAGGCAGCATCCTTGGCGGACTCGGCAATATCCTAGACGGCGACGGGTTCTAATTCACCACACGTCAACGGTTTCTAGTTAAACCAATACACCCATTTCGCAGCAAGGGTTCTGTACGATGCACCCAAGTACGCATTGCGATTCGGCAATACCGATTGAAATTGGTCGTAGTTCTGACTATACACCAAGAAAAAATCACTCATCGGACGGTATCTCCATTGGAATCTTACATTCACATTCATCTTCTCAGATTGCGTATTGTACTGCAAAAAACCTGTCAAATACGTATTCGTATTGATGCTATATTCAGTTTTAAAACCAATCAAGTTGATGGCCGATGTTTGACTGTCGCTCATCACCACATTGATGTGATTCCAGTTTGCATTGAACAACAACAATGGCAATTTGCGCTTGCCCAAACCCTTCACCCGATACGATAAATTTCCGCCAAACTCGTACTTCTTACCCATGAAATAACCACCGTAAGAAGCCTCAACAAACCCACTCAATGGCTTGCGATTGTTGCTAGTAAACTCAGTATGCACCGCCGTCCATTCATATTTACCAAAAAAATAATTGCCCTCATCCAAAGGATCAAATGGCAAAAACAAATCGTAATACGAATGGTCAAAACTCACATGAAACATCGAACTATTTTGAAAGTTCACATCCAAACCCACCTCCGACTCTGATTCAGTTCCATGAAAACTGCTATCGTAATAACTACTATTACTGGCAACCAACCCAAAATGATTCACAACAGCGTTTCGTTTGGGGTAATAATTGTACGTTAGCATGGGCTCCAAACGCCAATAATCGTATTTGATAATTTTCCCCGATATGGGATCAAAATTGTCTGTTCTCGGCACAAAACCCGTGCGCGCACTGAATTCCTTGCTCACATATTCGTGGTTCCACATGCCCGTCCAATTCAACGATCGATACCTCAACCATGTGGCATGTGCAAAACCCTCTTTTACACCCAAGCCAGGATAAAATGATTTTTGAACAAATCCCTTTCCCGCCCACAAATTGCTTTTGGTCAATAAGTTAAACTCCGTTCCCGCCACTGTATTGTAATCCGCCGTTTTCGACCAATTCCCGTTTCTGTCTCTGAATTCAATCAATTTCCCAATCTTCTGGTCGTGAACCAAAATCATCGCCACGTTGCTCGCAGAAAACACCTTCTTCTGGGCAGATAATACCGTGTAATTCACACCGGGCAATACCCCCAAAGTGCCCAAATCTTGCGATTGGGTGGTGATATTCATTGCACCTATACGCAAATTACTGCCCAGCTTGCCCGACATCCGAACACCGCCCAAAATGGGTACCGGACCATTGGCGCCCAATCCAATTCTGCGAGAGAAAAACGGACGAATTTGCCGAAATCCAAAATTTGCAAACAAATCACTGTTCTCAATGAAAAACTGCCTTCGCTCCGGAAAAAACAAACTGTACCGCGTTAAATTCACCTGCTGAACATCCACATCCACTTGCGCAAAATCAGGATTCATGGTGATGTCCAAATTCAAACTCCTACTCAAAGCCAATTTGGCATCGAAGCCCACTTTCGGGTTGGCAGTGATGGGATCCGTTAAAGAAGTTTGTTTCCCCTGTACGCCTTGAGAGCCAATGCCACTCACATATGGGATAAATGCAAAGTTTTTGGCCTTCTTGGCCACCAATCCACCATCAAACGCCATCGAATCACAAAAAACCAATGAACTCACATTGAAATTTCTCGGCACCCTAGCATAGCATGAAACCTCGTTATTTTTGAAATCAAATCGAGCCACATTGAAGCCCCAATGGGTCTCACCGGGATTAAATCGAATGCTGTTTAAAGGTATTGCCATTTCAGCCACCCAACAATTGTTGTAACGGCGCGTTGCCGAATACCACACCTGATCCCAAGCCGTTGACACACCAAATCCACCACCGTTTTCTACCGATCCCTCACGCTGGGAATTGAACGGCGTTACACCAAATGAAAAGCCGTTTTGTCCATCATTGAAAGGACTGATGGTCAACACCACTGCATCCGTATTGGTCACGCTAAAATCACGCTTCAAGCTCTGAATCACGTAAGGCTTTTCGTTGTTGCGATTTTCGCAAACAAAAAATGCATATATAAACTTCTCATCGTAAGCCAATGCATACCGCGTTTGTGTCTCCGCCAATGAAGTATCGTAAGGATAATACTGAATAAATCGCCCAGGATGCTGGCCTTCAAAATTGGCAAAAGCATCTTCCCCTTCGTCTTTTAAAACACCCAAACCCTCAGACTTTTTCCAAATCGATTCCGACGCTTTGCCATCAACCAAAATGGCTTCTGACGACTTGATAATTTTTGTGGCTACTTGAGCCTTACCATCAATTATGGTGAGTGCCGTAAAAAGAAATAGAAACCACTGGGCCAGAAACCGTTTCATCAGTCATTTCCCGCAATGTTGCGTTTTTGTGCGATGGTGAGAGAATTCAATTTTAAATAATATGCTTTGCGCTTCGATGACACATAGAACTTCAATGAAGCACCCACTTTCAACTGATTCGATTGCAAATGATTCCATTTCTTCAATTGCTCTGGCGTGCAATCAAAAACATCACTCAATGTATAAATTGCATCCCCTGATTTTACGCGATAATAAACCCAAACTTTGGTATCAGCCGGACTCGCAATGATCGATTTTGGCAATGGGGGAGTTACACCCGCAGAATCCGTCACAGATCGATCGTCGCCCGAAAGTGTTACACTCAGCGCACTGTCGCCATCTGCAACAACCACTGTGTCAACTTTGGCAATTCGCATGCTCACCAATGGCTTATTATTGATCCACAAAGGCAATGAATCCTTCTTGCTATTGTATATACTCGCAAATTTTTGAGGCAACTTGAACGTACATGGCTCACCCAAAAATGGCACCGCATCGGCACGAAACTCAGGGTTCAAATTTCGCAATTCCGACAAACCCACACCCACCTTATCATTCAAAATGGCAAATGGAACAACCATCGGAATAGAAACAACCCCCACAGCATCCAACTGCTCCACCGCTTGAGGGCGAATGCCATACTGTTGCGCATGATGTAAAACCGTTATCGCCGCATAAAACTGTATCACCGGCAAGCGCTCCTCCGGTTCCAACGCCTCGTAAATGTGCGTAAAATCCAAATCACCACCCAACCCGTGAATCACTTGATTCAATCGAATGGGACCAATCCTGAAAGCCGTAATCACCTTCAACCAATCCCCATAAATCACATACAAATCTCTTAAATACAAACAGGCCGCCTCCGTAGATTTGTCTGGGTCTCTTCGTTCATCGAACAAAGCTGTTTGACGTAAATTGTACTTTTTGCCCATCGTGTAACTCAACGGCCACATGCCCGATGCGCCACTTTCATCACGATAACGGGGCTCATATCCTGAACTTCCCGCTGGAATGTATTTCACAAACCATGGCAACCCGTACTTCACAGAAACACGGTCTATCCTGTCGCCGTAATATTGCAATCGACCATAAAAAATCGAAGTGCTTTCGTTTTCATTCTTCAGCCAGTCCTGTATCGTTTGTTCGATGTCGTTGTTGTAAAAATACGGCAAGCCCCTCACCTCTAGCGTTTTCAAACGCAGTTGAACGTCGTTCTGACCAAAGCCCAAACCACACACCATCAACAACAAAGCAAAAATCCGCATCCTCAAACTCATCCCAAGGTTTCTTCCAACAATTTTGATAAATCAAACAACTTCTGCTCCTCCAAAATGCCCGTCATCAGCTGAACGCCCATGGGCAAACCACCTTGAGTTTTTCCCGCAGGTATAGATATGGCTGGATTTCCTGCCAAATTCGCCTGAACAGTCAACAAATCCGCCATGTACATCGCCACCGGATCTGCCGCTTTTTCACCCAACTTGAACGCCGGTGTACTCGTGGTTGGCAATAATATCGCATCAACATCCGCCAATACTTTCTCCGTTTCGGTGCGAATCACCTGTCTCACACGCTGCGCCTTATCGTAATAAGCATCGTACTGATCGCTACTCAAAACAAATGTACCCAACATGATTCTGCGCTTCACTTCCTCTCCAAATCCTTCGGTGC
>JACCDO011054425.1_pt1 | contig 19864 bp, 24 predicted proteins | sample 7446101 | NCBI WGS metagenome assembly JACCDO01 (sample SAMN15323440, study PRJNA562643) | freshwater metagenome | isolation source: river surface water | place: USA:Blue River Watershed | collected 2017-08-16
AAAATGACTTCAAAATATAAAATATCTTTAAATGGTAATGTAGAATCAGAAGCGGATTTAGATATAAGTAAGAAGAAATGGTATATATCTGCATCTTACGCAACAAATCAAATATCTGATAATATGTGTAGATGTGAAAAAGAATTTATAGATGAAAGTATTATTTTAGAAGAACCTAAAAAAATATCATACTTATGTAAAGATAGTTATATTGGAATATTGACAAGTATTTTAGATAATAAAAAAATTAATAAAATTAATGCAATGGATTATAATTTTGATTTTAAAAATATATCAAAAACACCTAAAAATGATAAAGAACTATTAATGTATTTAGTTGAGGATTTAATGATTGAATTAAAAAACTCCACCGAATCTTTGGATAATATTAGTTCTAAAGTACAAACTGAACTTGAAAACATTAAATCAAAATATAATATACTAGATGATGATAATGTTTTAGTATTTTTAAATAATGAATCAAATCGATTACTAAAATTAATTGAAATTGATATTAAAAATGGATTAGAAGAAAATCAAACAATTAAAAATGATTTAAATAAAATAAATACTATTTTTATGTTAATTTCTAATGTAACAAACCTCGAGAAAAGTGTTAAAAATACTCAATCTAAATTAGATAATATAGCTAATAGGTTAAAAGAAACTAACACTTGTTTAATATGTATGTTAGATTATAGTAATATAAATTATAAAGTTATTACAAAATGTTGTCAAAATAGTTTTTGTAATAGCTGTGTTCAATCAATAATTAATGCTACTAAAATAAAAAATTGTATAGATTGTCCAATGTGTCGTACAAAATTAAACTTAGAAAGTGATGTTATAGTTGTAAATAATAAAATTAATAATGAAGAAATAACCATTAATCTCAATACATCTACTATAAAGGAAACTAATCCATTATTAAATTTAAATAATGATTATAATTATAAAAGTAAATTAGATGTTTTCGAAATTATATTAAAACAAATCTTTGATTTAAATAAAAAATCTAAGGTTATAATTTTTTCAGATTTTGATTTTATATTTAGTCAAATTAAAAATATATTAAATGAATTGAAAATTAAATTTACGGCATTTGATGGTGGTAATATTAATGATTTAAATAAATCTTACTCTAAGTATAAAGAACAAGATTTTAACGTATTATTATCTAATTCAAATATGTATGGTTGTGGTATGAATTTAGAAAATACAACTGATATTATATTGATTCATAAAATTAATTCAAAAGGTAAATATAAACAAGTAATTGGAAGAGCACAAAGACCCGGTCGAACTACTCGTTTAAATATTTATGAACTATTACATGATAATGAATTATTAAATAAACATGATACAGATGATACTGATGGTACTACTGTAAATAACTTAAGTGAAGAAAACGAATCTAATGATATTGATTCTGATTTAATTGTAAGCATTAGTAATAATAATATAGATAATGTATTTCATTTAGAAAATATAAATACAAGTATAAGTTTAAACTCGATTAACGCCGATAGCTCAGATATTCCGAGTCAAAGTTCGAGTAGTAACTTAGAAAATATTAATACAGATAATATATATACTACAACTTCCATATATACAACTTCCGTATATACAACTTTATCGTTATCAGATAATAGTATTATAAATAAAATAAAAAATAAATATTATAATTTAAAAAATTTGATTTTAAAAAACAAAAATCAGAATGATAAATAGAAATGTCAATATTTACATCAATAATAAATAAAAATAAAGATTATATAATTTATAATTTTAATAATATTTATGAAGTTGCATTTGGTAAAACCCAATTAGGAAACGATAAAATATTAGATTTATATAATGATGTTAATGATAAATGTGATTGGTATCATTTGTTATATGATACAAGTGCTCATTTAATAATTTATAATAAATATTTAGATTTACCAAAAAATGATGAATTAAAGATATTATTAAATTTCTATAATCCAGAAAAAATAAAATTAAAAAATAAATCACCGGTATTAATGAAATCTAAATTAGTTGATGTTTTAAAAACAAAAACATTAGGAAAGGTAATATGTAATAACTATACTGAAATAAATTTATAATTAAAAATTTGATATTAAAAAATAATTATTTTTTTAAAAATAATAAAATGACACATCAATTAATAACACAAACAATTGAGATAAATTTATTTGATTTTATAAGAAATAAACAAATCAGTAATATTTTTATTAAAGATTTAATTAATAATAATATTATAAATTTAAAAAAAGATTTAAATATTGATAAACAAGCAGAATTAATTAATAATGTAGCATTATTATCATATAGATTTAAAATATTAATTTATTTATTGGAAATAAATTTTAATTATGATAAAGAACAATTATTAAAATTAATAATATATAATTATAAACCAAAAGATATACTATATTTAATAAAAAAATTTAATTTAGAATTAAGCGATTATAATGTTACAACAATAATAGATTTTTCATATATTGATATAATAAACTATTTATATAAAAAAGAAGGTTTTACGAAACGAATATTAACTGCATATAATAAGTTTTATAAAGAATTAGATTTAAAAGATGCACAGATACGTAAATTATTATTTCAAATTGATTTAAAAGAGTACCCACGATTAGAAGTTATAGTTACTGCAAAAAAAAATGATTATAAAAGAAAAATAGATACATTATTGAGAGATACACCATATTATTTAGATTTAGCAAATATAATATATGAATATCAACAATAAATATTTATTTAAAATCAATTAAAGAAATTAAAAATAAATATGGAAAATTTATTAAAATATATGTTCGATATTAAGAAAATTCAAAAACCGAATACGTTATCTTATTATGGTGATATGTGTAGAACTATAATAGCTAGTCATAGAAGATTACCTAATAATCAAAGAGAAATTATTCTTTCAATATTTGATTTTATTAAAAATGATACATTATTCAATGGTAATATTAAAATGGTTGATTTGTTTAATGAATTATGTAAAGAGTATAAACCTATTTCTGTATTAAAAGTATTAGGCGATGTAAATATAATACCATCCTATGATTTAACAAAACAAATTTTATTATATAATGATTTTGAATTAATACAATATTTTATTTTGTTTAATAAATTAAAATATCTAAATATAGAACTTTTAGAAATGCGTTTAAAAATATTATTAGAAAATACGACTAAAATGAATTTAGATATTTTTAAAATATGTTGTAATGCATATAATAGTAACGATATTGATGACTGTCGTATTTATATTATTGGTAATCTAATTACACTTGATAATATAAATGATTATAAAGTATATTTACAATCTTGAAGATAATATTTTTTTTATATAATTAAATATCTAAATATATTTAAAATATGTTAAATGTTCGTTTAATTACAATGATGATTATTATACTTACAACTCTTGATTTAATATTTATTAGTTTTATTACAAATAAATTATGGTATAAAAATGTATTAAAAGTTCAAAAAACAGAATTAAGTCTTAATCCAATCTATGGATTATTATCATATGTATTTATATGGTTTGTACTATATTATTTTATTTTAAAAGACATGAATAAATCAAATTATAAAAATAAATTATTTGATGCTTTTATTTTAGGTTTATCATGTTATGCTATTTTTGATTTTACAAATCTTGCTATTTTTAAAGATTATGATTTAATGACCGCAACTATTGATATGTTATGGGGTGGTACAGTATTTTATTTAACAACATATTTAATTAATAAAATTTTGTAAAAATAATATATATTATTTTATATTAAAATGTATAAAATTATAGATAATTTTTTAGATGAAGAAGATCTTAATTATTATAAAAAATTATATGAATCTAATAATAGTATTCAAAAAATGTATGATTATTCTGATATTCCAAAGACTTTATTATCGAAATATGCACATAAATTTAAAGATATTAATTTATCTAAAGTTTATGATACTTTTACATTATCGATAAATAAAAGTGGAACAATTGGAAAACACATCGATAAACAATTAGAAGATGAAACCCATAAAGTATTATTATATTTAAATTATGTTCCAAATGGTGGAACAATTTTTTATATAGATAATAAAGAGGAATTAGTTGAAAATAAAGAAAATAGATTAGTTATTTTTGATATTAAATTATTACATAAATCACAAATATTTGCAAAAAGTATTATTAAAAAAACTCTTGGTTTTAGAATTAAAATAAATGATATTTTGAATTAGAAATATATGGGTCTGGTTGAAAATTATTTGTAATTTTTAATGCTCTAGATGACGGAGGTAAGGATTGAGAAGTAGGTAATGCATGTTCCATTGCAATAGATTCAAATATAAACGGATTTTTACTTATATGACCTGTACCTGAAGTAAATCTTTCATGATGTCCTCCTGTAACATTACCACCACTTCCACTAATAGTTGGTAAATGAGCGGTTGGCATAGATGGGCTTATACCTCTGGTATGTTGTGGGTTTGATAAATGAGGTGGTTGTGAATTATGAGGTGGTCGTGGTAAATGAGGTGGTTCGTCATGAGGAGGTGGTCTATGATGAGGTGGTCTATAATATGAACCACCTGATGTTCCACCACCATACCACCATGGATACCATGTTCTAGGATTCCACCATATCCATTCGATTGGTTCAGGTTCAACTATTAATGTATTTGGTGTTACATAATTAGTAGAAGGAGCAGATGATAAACCAAAATTATAAGAAACTAAAATAACTACTAAAATAGCTAATGCTGCTAAAATATAAGTTTGAGTATCGTTCATTTATATAATAGACAAATATATAAATAAACTATAGTAAAATAAAATTAAATAAATTATTCATTATCTGAATCAAGAAAACAATATTCATTTTTATTATTTTTAGTATTTGAGTTATTTTCTTCTTCGTCAGATAATCCATCAGAATCAGATGAATCATTAACAACTGTATTTGCTTTGCCTTTTTTAAATTCTTTCTTTTTATATGTTTTATCTAATTGATAATCAAACGAAGATTCAGTTGAATGAATATCTGAAGTTACTTTAAGTTCATAAACATCATAATTCAATTTTTTATATATAGCTTCTCTTTTTAAATATTGTCTAGGAAATACTGAGAAACAATCCACTATATCAAATGCGACTGGCATTCTTTCGTGTGCTTTTCTAATAATACGACCAATTGATTGTTCAATACTAGATTTTGATGTTGTAAAAACAGCAGCATCTAAGTCTGGTATATTTAATCCTTCTGAACTCATTGGATAAGTACCTAGAACAACATCCATTTTAGCAGAAATATCCAAATCTTTTTGTTTCATTCCACCAACGTAATAACCGACAGTTGCATAACTCTTAACCATATCATAAATACAATTTAAATGGTCACGTCTATCACTTAAAACTAATATATGTCTTTTATCTAGAACAAGTCGTTTAATTATACAATTAATTAATAGATTTCTATTTGTAAAATTAACTATATTAGTGACCATACGTGGAACACATACTTTACCATATACTGATAGTTCTTCACTACAATAATCACGGTTATTATCATTAAAACGTATAACATTAACTCTTACTTTACGGTCATCTCTTTTATCTATTCTATAAATAATAGGTCCTAAAAAGTAATGCATAACCTTTTGTAATCCATCTACGCGATTTGGCGTAGCCGATAATCCGATAGAATACCACGAATTTATTTTCGGTAAGGCCCGGGAAAACACCTCCGCACTAATATGATGGCATTCGTCGATTACTACCGTACCAAACGAATTAAATGTATCCTCCGTATAATCTTTCATTGATATACTTTGAAGCATACCGATAACGATATCTTTATTTTCAATATCAATTTTAGAGCCTTGAATAATTCCAATACGAGTACCAGGTAAAAAATGTTTTATTTCACCAATCCATTGATTTAATAAAAATTCTTTATGTACAATAACCAATGCCTTACGCTTTAATAGAGATATTAAATTTATTGCACATGCTGTTTTACCAACACCACACGGTACTGATATTAAACCACCATTCGAACTTGTAACCAAACTACCGTCTTTGGTAGAATCTAAATATGCCTTTATAATTGGTACTTGTGTTTCTTTCATAGTACCATTAAAAGTTAGATTTATTTCTTGACCTTTATTGATTTTAATTTGGTCTGGTTCTCCAAAATTCTCAAACCCATAATGCTTTGGTACATATAACTTATTATCATTTTCTAAGTAAATTGGGAAAGGTCTTGCGCTATTACCAAAGTCTTCTGGTATATAAGGTAACATAGTTAAATCATTTTTAACTTTTTCTATTTCTTCAGTAGTAAAATATTTTTTTATTAGGGTATATCCTTTTTTACCGTATATAGTTTTAACTGGTTTATTACTCATTTATTATAATATATTAGATTTAGTTTTAATTAATTAATCAAATTTAATTTTATAATTATTATTGATTATAATATAAAAAAAATAATCAATACTAATTTTATTTATTTACGTTTATCACTTGATTTTCTTTTTTGTTTTTCAGGACTTTTACGTTTTTGTTGTATGCGTTGCATAACCTGTTTCTTAGGGCTTTTACGTTTTTGTTGAGAGCGACGACGAACTTCTCTTTTTTTACCACCACGTTGAGGATTACCACGTTTTTTATTTTGTTTTCTTCTACCACCTTCTAATTTGTATTGTTCAGCATCATTATTTATTTTAGCAATATATTCATCAGTAAAACGTTCATTTTGAATATTTATAGATGCATCTATGACCATATTATAAAAATCAAAATAGGAATTATTTAAATAATTAACAGTCTCATTAAATAATTGTTGTAATTGTTGTAATTTATTTTCTTTAGTATTAGAACTAATAGCAATTTGATAAATATCGTCTTCTTCTTCATCAATTAAAAAATCACCTTCACCTTCATTAAAAATTCTACCTAAATTAGAACGAACTGTAGCATCTGCATTAATATAAGCCATATAAAAATTATATATTTTTTCTATAAAACTTGGTGATAAAAATAAACTTTTAGCAGAATCGTCCATAAGAGTAAATTTTTGTTGTTCCATGTATATAATATTATAAAATATAAAAAATAATAAAAATAATAAAAAAATATATTTATTTAAAGATAAATCAAATATAAAAGATTGTGATGATGTAGTAAAGTGGTTAATACGCTTGCCTGCTAAGCAAGTGCTCTCTGAGCGCGTGAGTTCGAATCTCACCATCATCGTTATCCTTCAAATTATACTTAGAATAATAAGTAATTTTATTATTTTAATTATAAAAATAAATATATTTTTTATTTTAAATTTTGTACCATAATTCGATATGCTTCTAATTTATGACTATCAAAATTTAAACTACTTACTATATCATTTATATATTTTTTATCAATTTTATTATATTTTAAATAATCTTTTAGTAACATAATTCTATGACTATCAAATGACATATTTTTTATCATTTTAACTAATTCATCCTCATGTTCAATTTTTGTTTCAATTGATTTTGGTATATTTTCTTCTATCATTTTTGTTCCATTTATAAATGTGGTCGTATGTTCATATTTTATTATTGGATAACTATGACTTACTACTCTAATAACATTATTATTTTCATCTGTCGTAGAAATGCTAGAATAATTTCCCATTGTATATATATTTTTTATATAAAAATTAATTTTAGAATTGCAACTTTATCAAATTTTTTATATTAAAGATTTTTAGTTTTATATATTATAAAAAATGAATTATATTAAACAATTATCTGGTAAGATTTATAACTACATTCTATCGTTTAAACCAAATAAAGATGATATTTGGAATAAACCAATGCTAACTCATATTAATGAATTATGTAAAAATGATAACTATAATAGTTCTTTTATAGAACTTGATAATAATACTTGTATTGGTTTAGATTCAAATGGTATTTTAGTAACTCTTTTTCCTAGAAATAACGATGAAGAACAAGAATATATTAAATTTATATGTAGATTAGTACAAGACTCACATGTATTATATGGTAGAAAAAAAATAACAATTAGAGTTGGTATGGATAATAAGTTTATATTAAATTCATATAACTATAATTTAATTGGACAAATTAAACAATATTTAGAAAACATTAAAAACTTTAATTTAGTTCTTTTAACAACAAACGAAAAATTATTGGATAAAGTATAATTTTTTTTATTATAATATTATATATTAAGAATGTTACAAGTATTAGAACGTTTTTATGCATCTGCTTGCGGTATTAAAAAGAAAGAAGAATTTGAAACAATGAATCCATCTATGGGTGGATGGTCCGGATTACCACTTATTTTAGCATTAGCAACTTTATTAATTTTACAATTAGTTGTAGGTAAATGGTTATGGAATAACTATTTAGTTAAAGCAATTACAGTTGTTAATCCATTAAAGAGTGCAATAGATGTTTTAGCATTATCTTTATTAGCTAAATTAATGTTAGGTTAAAAAAATAATCTATTTAAGTTATTAAATTTAAATATATTATTACGTTTATTTTATTATCTTGGAATATGTTAAATATGAAGAAAAATATTTATACTTATTTAATTATAATATTTTTTATAATTTTAATTTTATTAAATATTTATTACAGAAAACAAAGAGGTGTTTTAGATAAATTAGAATCAAAAGAATTTAAATATAATTTATTTGCTAATAAATTAAAACCTGTAATTGAACCTAAAAAAATAGATTTAGAAGAAGTTTTAGACAAGTATAATAAATTATTAAAACCTATTTATTTAGAAAATATTGCAAGAAAATATCATTATTCAAAAGGTAATTTTAATACCCAAACTAAAGAAATATGTGAAAGTATAATTAAAGAATTATTTAATGTAATTAATAATTATTCATATACAAAATATAAATTATATGATATCGATAATATAACGGAATATAAATCATCTGTTAATAATAGATTAATACAGTGTCAATTTTTAATACATGAAGTTGAACAACATTTTACACGTAAATTAAATATAGAGTTTGTTGTAAATAAAGATAATACAATATCTATTAATTATATACGTTTTGCATCTCAAACTCATACTTTAATGTCTGAACCAAAAGTGCGTAAATTAGAAAATGAAAAACGTGATACTAAAGATTATTTAGATATGAAACAAACATTAAGTTTAGCTTGGAATACATCTATTCATCCATTTTATTACAACTATAATAAAGCTATGCCTGCTTGGGTACAAATATCTGGACAATTTAAAAATGATATAGATACATTACATAAAGTTTGTTATACTCAAGAACCATGTAAATATGATTTAAATGTATGGGATACACATGGTGTTAATAAACAATCAAAACTTAAAGAAAATTGTAATATAATTAATCATAGTGATCGAATATTAAAACCAGAACCATATGTAAATCCAACTTTATTTTCAATTGATAGTTAATTTAATTAAGAATATTATTTTTTTAAAATTCGGCTAAAAGAATAATATTATTTTATTATATAAATGAGTAGAAGACAAAATAAATTAAATAAAAGAGGCGGTGGTTTCTTTGATAGTATAACTAATGCTATTGGTTTTACTGACCCAAGTGGTGAAACAGGTTTAACTGTTCCAACTGATGCGACTATTCCAACTAATATAAATATCGGTGGTAATAATGATACATCAAACGTTCAAAATGATGATGGTTTCGAATATAGAAATCAAGAAGATTTAAATGAAAGAGAGAATTTAGGAAATAATTTACAACAAATGGAAATATTAAATGAAGTTGAAAAAAAATTACAACAACAACAACAACAACAACAACAACAACAACAACAACTAGGTGGTGCTTTAGTATCTACTAAAAAACTTACTGATTTTTTTAAATCTATTGCTTCTAATCGTTTATTAGATGTTTATTTAAAATATTTAGGTATTAAAACTTTAACTGCTGCTACTTTAGTTCCTTTTGCGTTAATTTTAGGTAAAGATGCATTTCAATCTTATGTTATGAATAAAGGTCAAGTAGGTGGTTCATTCTTAAAAACTAAAATTCCTGTTTTAGACCATCCTCTCGTTGGTAACTTCCTTAAATTAGCTGGTATTAGTTTATTACGTGCTAATGCTAATACATTAGTACCTTTAGGTATTTTAATGATTGCTTATGATAGATTTATTCAAAGTAAAGAATCTAAACAAAATGGTGGTAAAAGAGATTCTAAAAAGAGAAATAGTCCTAAAAAACAACAACGTGGTGGTTCTGCTACTATATTCGGTTCTGATATTCCACCTAATTTAGCTCAAGTCGCAAATAATGCGGTTAATGGTATTGTTGATAATGATAATAACTTATTACCTAAAAATTATCCTATCGGTTCTCCAGAATTTAATAATGCATTAACTAATGGTATTAAAACACAAGAACCGAGTGGTATGGTACCTATTCCTAATAAAATGGAAACTAATGTACCTGGATTTTCTAAATATGGTATTAATGATACTATTACAAAAGTTGAATATGTTGCACCAACACAACAAGTAAATAGTTCTCTTCCTTCATCTATGGCTGGTGGTTCTAGAAGAAGACAATCCAAGGATAGAAGACAATCCAAAGAAAGACGCCAATCCAAAGAAAGACGCCAATCCAAAGAAAGACGCCAATCCAAAGAAAGACGCCAACGTGGTGGTTTTGGTTCTGATTGGATGGCATCACAATACTCTAGAGGTCCAATTAATGCTCCTCAAATGGATATGAATCAATTTAGAAGTTTTACTCAAACTGCTGCACCAACATTAAATCAATCAAATAATGCGCCTTTATTAATGGATACTCCTTTAAGTCATCAAAATATGACAAATCAAGTACAAGGTTATAATCATTTTGGCGTACCATCTGATGTTAAAGTTGGTGGTGCTAGAAGACAATCCAAAGATAGAAGACAATCCAAAGATAGAAGACAATCCAAAGATAGAAGACAATCCAAAGATAGAAGACAATCTAAAGATAGACGTCAATCTAAAGATAGAAAACAAAGAAGAAATTAAATAATTAATATAAAATAAATTTTAGATTATATATTAATTATTATTTGTAAAATATTCAGAATAACTACCATTTAAGAAAGATTGATTTGTAAAACCTTGAATATTGTTATTTTTAAAATTATTTTGATTATCATCTCTAAAATCATTAACACCCATAATATTATTTTTTTGTTGAATTGGTATTAAATCGAATATTCTAGAATCAAATTGCTTTACATCTTTACGATTATCATAATAATTTTCATTAAAATAAGAAGGCATTGTATTTTGTGTATTGTTCATATTAACCATTTGATTATTTCTTTCAAAAATACGTTGGTTGAACATTTCTTTATTATTAACATATTCTGTATGAGAACCACCAACTGTACCATAAGTTGAACTACTACTAACTACACGAGTAGATGTGCCAAAATTATTAACACCACCGCTTGTAAATTGATTAGAAGTAATTGGATTAAGGTGATTATTTTTATTTTCTCTATTATAAATTGGATTCATCTTATATAATAAGATATTTTATTATAGAATAAATTATTTTACGCTTTTATTATATAGATATGACAAATACATTAATTGCATTAGCTTTAGTTTTAATTTTAGTTATAGTTATTGGTTCGATTAGAAATAAAAAAGAGAAATTTACTGGGGTATATATCGCTCAACCATCTAAGTGTTATCAATGTGAATATGATTTAGAACAGAAGAAAAAATATATGGGTGGTCCGACTAAATGTTTTGATTGCGAAAAACAAATGTTGGCTATGGGTAAAGATGCTAACTTAGGTCATAATACTAAGTGCTTTGATTGTGAAAGACAAATGGCAAAATTTTAAATTTTCTTTATTTTTTGTATTATTCTATGTTTATAAATATAAGTTGGTAAAATAAAAATTTCCCTATATAATCCAGAGTTTATATATTTATCTACATAATTATTAATATTTGAATCATCTGTATCATCTATTATAATAATACCATCTTCTTTAACTAATATATCAGCATTTTTAAAATCATTTTGTATATTAATATCTGCATGACCTCCATCTATATGTATTAAATCAAATGAACCTTTACTATTTATATTTTTATTAATATAATCTGGCATAGTTTCAATTGAGTCTCCTGTTATAAATGTATAATCTACATTATAACTTATTGAGCTTATAAATTCAATACATGGTATTGTATATCTATGTTCATTTAAATCAAATATGGTATAATTTAACTTTGCTTCAGATTTTCGTCCTAATAATAGTAATATACATGAATGACCTGCATTAAAACCTATTTCACAAATATTATTTATATTTAAAAGACTTCCTAAATAGAATAAATTAAATTGTTTATTATAAAAACAATCTATTTTGTTTAAGGTTTGATGTTCATAAAAACAATTACCCTCTAATTTTTCATCAGATTTTATAATTATTTTCTCTATTTCATTTATAAAATATTCTAATTTTGTCTTTTGTAAATTATTAAACTCATTTATTGATTCTGGAACTATATTCATTATATTTAAATAAATAAAGTATCTTTTATTATTTTATTTATTTAATTTAATTTTTATTTATTTTAATTATAAAACTTTGGCTTATCTCCATTATATTCACCTACCTTATCACCAACTTCATTTGTTTCTTTAATAACTATATATATACCCATTGGTTCTTCATTTGATATATAATAATACTTTTTACCTATCTTTTTAACTTCATATTCTATATCATCTTCTTCATCTTGTTCATCATCCTCTTCTTCTACTTGTTCTTCTTCTACTTGTTCTTCTTCTTGTACTTCAACTTCTTCTTCTACTTGTAATTCGTCTTCATCTTCTTTTACAACATCATCTTGTACTTCGTCTTCTTGTTGTTCTTCTTCTACTACTTCATCGTCTTGTTCTGTATCGGCTTGTTGTTCATATTCAATTGATTCTTCAGTTAAATCCTGGATAGATTTTTCTGTATTTACGATGGTAATTTCAACAATATTCGTTTTTTTAGTAAATGGTTCCATATGAATAGGAGTTTTAGATAAAGGAGGAGTATCAGATGTATTTAATTTAATTTTAAGTGATTCTATTTTTTTTTGAAGCATTTCAATCATAATATCTTTTTCATGTAATTGTTTATTCATAGCACCTAACAAACTTACTTTTTTTAGACTAGTCATTTCATCTAATAGGTCTTTATTACGTGATTGCAAGTCAGTAATTGTATTTTTTAAATCACTTACAATAGAACTATGATTTAAATTCATTTGTTCAATAGTTTTTTCATAATTACTTTTAATATCATTATTACTTGATTGTGATTTTTCAAAATAATTTAAAGTATTTTCAATACGTTTAGTTATTGAACTGCAATATTCATTAAGTTGATTTTTTATTTTTTCACTATCAACACTTAGATTTTCTAATTCATTTAAATAATTCATATTAATTATTATAATATTAATTTGTTTTTAAATATTTATTTGATGATGTATTTATATTTTGCGATATATCTAAATTCGCTATTTTACTATTAATAGCGTTCCATGTATTCGGTGCATTAAAAATAAATTCTATAGGTAAATTACGTAATATTGGTATTTTATTTTTTCGAGGAAGAATAACCTCTTTAAAAACGGTCATCGGTTTAAATATCATTGATGGATTAAATAAGTACGTTGTTGCTAATGGTGCGACGACCTCTACTGAATTAGCTAAACCTTCTACAAAATTATTTCCTCTATTTAATACTTTATTTATTGTAAATAGATTTGTTACTGTTACATCTACCATTTTAGCAAAAATTGGAAATAGTTCTAATGCACTTAAATATGCTAGTCCCCATTGTTTTCTAGAAATATTAAAAAACATACCAAGTAAATCTAAGAAATTCTCTAATAACCATTGAATCGGCTTTCCAGCAATTAAACTAGCAGTTGATAATCCTGCAAAAAAAGTATTTACACCAGGAATAGGTATAGCAGCGCCTATATTAATTATTATTGTTAAAATAGTTGGTAAAATTGGACCTAAAAAATTGGTAATAATACTACCGTTATCTATCATAACCCCAATTATATCTAAAGGAATTGATATTATTCCACCTACAACTGGTAAGTTTTCTAATTGATATAATGGGAAAAAGACCCAATTAAGTCCATATATAAAAACATCTCCAGCAAATGATCCAAGTTTATAAGTAATATTTGCGATATCTAAAATATTAATATTTGAAAACTTATTTAAGTAATTATTTACAAGTGGTGAATTTATGATTTCCTTAGTTCTTTTTACATTATCAATATCACGTAGAGAATTATTTATAAAATTATTTTTATAAAAATCTTCGTTTATATATCCACCTTTAAAATTTTTATTATTAACTGAATCTTCTAAATTAATTATAGTTGTATTTTTATCTTTAAAAGAATCATAAAAATTAATTATTGATTTTGAATATTTTTCAATAACCTTTTTAGCTAAATCTTTATCTATAAATAGATTACCATCACCATCGACTAATTGAGTTAATAATTCTATTTTTTTGTTTTTAGATATATTTTTCTTAAATATAACATATGTTTGATAAATTAATAGATTTAAATGATATAAATCATGCATTACTTTAGAAAAATCTATTTTTTCATTTTTATCAATTAGTCCGTTTTCAGCTAAATAACCAAATATTTTCTGTAAATTAATATATCTATTTTTAATAGTAGAATCCATTTATTATAAATAACTATATTTTTTATATCTTATAATATTAATAATATAATATGTATTGCGCACCAAATAATACTTCTAATATAGGTTCTTGTTTTAGCAATTTATCTTTAATTAAAATTGCTAAAGAATATAATAAAGATAATAAACATGTTCATAAAATTAAAATACCTGCAAAATTAAATAATGAATCACGTATTGAATTATGGAATAATATTAAAAAAGCAATGATGCAATATACACCATGTTCTGAAGACTATTGCTATTTACAAGCACCTATTATTAAAAATCTACATGATTCTGAAATTAATAATTCATTTCGTCCTGAAAAACCATTAGAATGGTATGAAGATAAACATACATGGTTATCAACTGTTGATATTGACGAGGTTATGTCACAATATGAAAAAAATACTGATTTTGTATTTATCGGACCAGTTCCAATTGATTTTGACTATCAAATTGGTTTTGGTACATGTGTAGCTAATGAATTATGTAAATTAGATATTTACAAACAATATATGAATAATAAACGTAAAATAGGTGTTGTATTTAATTTAGATCCTCATTATATGTCTGGTTCACATTGGACTGCATTATATTCTGACTTAGATAAAGGTGGTGTTTATTATTTTGATTCATATGGTACTTTACCACCAAAAGAAGTTATTGAATTAATGAGACGAATGAAAGTACATGGTAATCAAATGATTCAAAAAAATATGATTGATATAAATAAATTAAACAATGAACACAATTTAATTTCAAATTACGAAATTGTTGATTCAGACAAGAAAAAATTAAAAGTAAATAATTTATCTAAATTTCAAATAAATACTCCTGTTTTTTTTATTGATAATATTAATTCTAATTTAGATAATTTACAAATTGATTCTGAATACTTTAATACAATAGTTGGTGTTAAAGATAATTATTTAGAATTAGATAAACCTGTTCGAGATACAGAAAATACTGGTGTATTATTATGTAAAGGTTTTCAATGTTTTTATAATGATAAACGTTTTCAATTTAAAAATTCAGAATGTGGGGTATTTTCAATGCACTTTTTAACTGAAATGTTAAGTGGTAAAAAGTTTGATGATGTTATAACTAATATTATTAAAGATGATGAAGTTAATAAAAAACGTGACTATTTTTATAGACCTAATATTAAAAAAATTATTAATAAAAAATAATAATATTATAATATATATTTATGCTTTTTAATCATTTATGTTTTAACTTTTTATGTTATATTCATATTTTGATTTGGATTGTTGTTCTTGGTGGTTTTATATCAAAAGAAATAGCTTATTTAAATATTAAATTTTTAATACCAATTATATTTATAAGTCACATACTTCCATTTCATACATTAACTAAAATAAAAACTATAATAGAACCAATTGATACACGCGCTAAAATAAATAAATTTGAACATGACTTATTTATTACTAGGATTTTTCATTATGTTAAAGACACTTATTTTAAAGATTCTTTTCAAAATCCTTTAAGCCCTCAAGGAATGTTAATTATTGGTTCAATTACATCATCATTAGCTATTGTTTATAATAAATTTATTTTTTAAATAATACTATATTTTTTTTAATAATACCAAAATTATAAATTATAATTATAATTTTTATATTAAATCATTAAGAATTTAGGAGATAATCTTATTCTAACATTATTTTCTTTTATAGATTTTAAATTAAATAATCTATGCTCATTATCATTTAATAAATGCGATACAATAGTTTTATCAACTAATTTTATCTCATTTTCAATTGAGTTTTCAGGAAATAATGAAGTATCAATATCTGAACCATATAAACTATTTATAAATAAATTTGTTCGATAAATTATGAATCCATTAAATACTGATAAAACAGGTATTAATTCATTCGGTTTATTCATTCTATAGTCTAAAATTAAATCATTTATATCTTTTCTAACTATTTCTGCTACTTTATTCCAGTTATTAAAATGTAAAATACTATATACATATGGTTCATATGATAATGAAAATATATCTGAAAAACCTGTAGAACGTGTGAATGATATAGCATCCCAATCATCTCTAGTTAAAACATTTGTCAATAATTCCGTATCTATTTTTGTATCTATAGTATATTCGTTTATATCTAACATAATAAAATATGGTATGTTAGAATAATTTAAACGTATTTCTTCTAAAATTAGATTACGAGCATCCGCGTATCTTTTTGTTCTTTGTAATCCATACACTTTATTTATAAAGTTTATTATATTTACTGTTACACCTGGTATATTAATTTCATTTAATAAATTCAAAGTATTATCAGTTGATTTATCATAAGAAATTATAAAAATTATATTATTAAATATACTTTTTAATCTTATGATGTTATTAAGCAGAAATGGTAATTTTATTTGAACATTATATGCATACAAACCTATTATACAATCCATAAATTATTAATATATAAATAGATAATAATATCTTGTACTATCTAATTTCATCTATATATATCTAGATTATTTACTTAATGTATTTATTATTTCTTTAGCATCTTTTTCTATTTTTTTATCTTCGTTATTTTTTACTTTCTGTTGCCATAGTTTATACATTTGAATAGTACGACCATTTACCGCAAATACATTCTTTTTTGCACCTTTTGATTCAATTATAGGTGCTGTTCCTATATAATTATAAAATAATGTTTTTATGTCTTTATCCCATTTTCCATCCGGTTTAAATTGACCTTTTGACATTTTAACCAAATAATTATCACTTGATATATATGGTTTTGTAGTCGTTAAACCACCGTCCGCATATAAAATCATGCCATATACATTATTGACCATTACCCAATCATATGAATCTATCGCAAATTCCATAAACCATTTATATACTTCATCTGGATGAAATTTCATTAAATTCATTATATTACCCATTATCATTAATCGTTCAATATGATGTAAGTATCCATAATTAAATGCTTTTTTAATAGTTATATCAATCGGTGTCCAACCAGTTGTACCATTATACCAATCATTTGTTAATTTATTATTTGATTTCATAAAATTACCATATTTTAATTTATCATAATAATATTCATACAAAAATCTACTATACTCACGCCAACCTAATATTTGTCTTATAAAACCTTCTATATTATTTAGTCCAATTTTATTATTCTTATAATATACTTGTTCTACCTTTTTAATTACGTCTATTGGTTTTAATAATCCTATATTAATAACATGAGATAGATTACTATGAAATAAGAAGGTATCTTTTAAAGAAAATGCATCTTGATAATCACCAAAATGTAATAATCTTTTTTCAATAAAATTATCTAAATATTCGTTTGCTTCTTCCTCTGAGAATGCAAGATATTTATAATTTTCGATATTTCCAATATTATTTTTAAAATTGTCTTCTATATATTTAATTCCATCATTTATATATTTTTTATATTTTTTGATTATTTTACTACTCTTACTAATCATTTCAGGAATTTCTACATCTGGATTATATGGTAATCTATTTTCAGTATCATATGATAATTTATTACCTATAAATTTACCATTTTTATCCATTAAAATATTTATTTTTTTCCTACAAAAATCATAAAAACTATTTTGTAATAATCTTTTATTATTTTTAACTAATTTATAATAATCTTTTACATCTTCATCTTTAAGGATAAAATAAGGCGAATCTAATATAATCTCTAGTTCTATTTGATTTTTATTACAAAACTCATTCAATCTCTTATTTAATAAATGGTCAAATAAATTAAAACACTTTATTTTTTCTAATTTATCTTCTTTTATTATATTTTTTAATTCATTTTTATAGCTTGATTCACTAAAATCAATATATCTAAATTCAACATTTCTTTTTGTTTTTTTAATTAATTTATCTAAAAATATTTTCATACTAACACGATGTAATAATAATTTTAATTTATTAAAATTTTCAATTCTTTCACTATCTTTAAAATATAAACTATCTTCTATTAAATATACAAAATTTACATCATTATTTATCTCATTTAAAATTTCATTCTCAAATAATTGATTTGGATATATAAATAAACCTTTCATTAATTTATTTATATAAACACATATAAATTTTATATAATTATATGACGAATATAGATATTGATAGTGATAATGATTCTTTTAAAAATATACCTAATGTTTCAAATAATATATTGTTTGGATTATTTATACAATTTACATACACTATTTTTTTTACCGCTTATATTGATTTTAATAATATTTATAATTTATTATCTATAGTATCCGGTATTATAGGTTCAAAATATCAACAGATTATTTTAATTTATTTTTATATAGCATCTAGTATATTTAGTAACTTTTATAAATATTATTTATTATCTAATAATTATTCTCAATATATTACTATTTTATACGGTATGGACCTGTTTTTAACTGATTACTATTTAGTTAAAATTAATCAATTAAAAAATTCTATTAATCGTTTTCGTTTAAAACATACTATAATTGTTTATGATGAAACTCATAATGTTTAATTTTCATCTAATTCTTTTTTAGTACCACCATGATATTCATACCCATGACCAGATTCAATCATTAATTTATTTATAAATATACCATCTTTTTCTAAAAAATTTATACCACATATTTTAAATTGAGTATTATATGCATATAGATTTATTAATGGTCTTCCATATTTACAATAATTAAAAAACTCTACTTTAATTGTTTTATTTTCTAAACTCTTTTCTAAAAAGGATTTCGCATCTTTTGCTAATTGTATTTCTTTATCTCTATTTTTTTGTTTTAAAGGTGGTTTCATTTCGGGAGAATCATATCCGTCCATTCTACATTTATATTTATAATACTTACCATGTATTTTAATAGCTAACCATAATGTATCGCCATCATACACTTTTAAAATTTTACATTTAGTTATTAACCCATTTAATGAGTAAGTTTGTGTGTTTTCAAACGTACATTCTTCTAATTTATTTGATAAACAAGCACCCATTTTAATTTTATTTTAT
>JACCDO010522308.1_pt1 | contig 19854 bp, 8 predicted proteins | sample 7446101 | NCBI WGS metagenome assembly JACCDO01 (sample SAMN15323440, study PRJNA562643) | freshwater metagenome | isolation source: river surface water | place: USA:Blue River Watershed | collected 2017-08-16
CCCGCGGCGCGCGCCGGCTCCGCGCCTCCCAGCCAGCGCAACGGCAGCACCTCCGCCGCCTGCAGCGCGGGCAGGATAAGCACCGCCGCCAGCCACCACCGCCACCCGCTGTTCTGTCCGGAAAGAAATTTCATGGGGTTTCGCTCCTCCGCTATACGCGGCATCCGACGCAAAGGTTCCGAAATTCAGCGCCGGTGCACGGCGCTTCGCATCACCTAATCGACCGTCCCACGGTAGCCGGCACGGAGCACGGCATAGAGTGGTTGAGACTAGGGGAAAACTCCTAACTTGTCTCCAATGCTAGGAATCGGCATTAACCCCCGCGACCCGCGGCGCGCCACCGTCTGTTCCAACCCACCCGAATGAATCCGTTTGCACTCCCTCGCGGCTCCCGTCCGGAGCGCTTGCGGACATGCATTCGGATCTCTGCCTGCCGGAAGGCACTCCTCCTTTCCTGCGCGCTCGCCGTCCTCCTCTTCCCGCTCCCAAGCCGGTCCGCCACGATCATCTGGGCCAATGTCGGCACCGACTTCGCCACCGGCGCCAACTGGGTCGGCGGCAACGCTCCGACCAACGACACCACGACCGACATCGCCTCCTTCGGCACCGCCGCAACCAACAACCCGTCGCTCGCCGCCAATCGCAGCGTCGCCGGCTTGGTCTTCGCGAACGGCGCCGGCGGTTTCACCTTCTCCGCCACGGGCGGTTCCATTCTCACGCTCGGCGCCAGCGGCATCGTCAACAACGACAACTCCACCCAGACGCTCGACGCGACCCTCGCGCTCGCCCTCGGCGCCAACGCCGCCTTCAGCACCGCCAGCTCCGGCACCCTCAGCATCGCCAGCGCCGTCGATACCGCCGGCAACACCCTCACCCTCACCAGCTCCGGCTCCACCGCCGGCACGCTCTCGGGTGTCATCAGCGGCACCGGCGCCGTGACCAAGACCGGCACCAACACCTGGACCGTTTCCGGCCTCAACACCTACACCGGCATCACCACGGTTTCGGCCGGCGTGTTTTCCGTGACCACCCTCGCCGACGGCGGCAGCGCGAGCGGTATCGGCGCTTCCGACAACTCCGCCGCCAACCTCGTCCTCGACGGCGGCACCCTGCGCTTCGCCGGCACGACTGCGCAGACTTCGAATCGGCTTTTCACCCTCGGCCTCGGCGGGGGCACCCTCGACTCCTCCGGCTCCGGCTCCAACACCCTCGGCCTCACCGCTACCGGCAGCCTGGCGTTCTCCGGCTCCGGCTCGCGCACCCTTACCCTCACTGGCTCCAACACCGGCACCAATTCCCTCGCCGCCGTCATCGACGACAACGGCGGCGCCACGTCCGTGGTGAAATCCAGCACCGGTCAGTGGCTCATGTCCGCCGCCAACACTTACACCGGCTCCACCACCGTCACCGGAGGCACGCTCAACGCCGGCAACGACGCCGCCTTCGGCACCGGCACCCTCGTCCTCAACGGCGGCACGCTCTCCGCCAACGCCACCCGCACCCTCGCCAACGACGTCTCCATCACCGCCAACTCCACCATCGGCGGCGCCGCCGCCCTCACGCTGTCCGGCGCCGTCACGCTCTCCGGCTCCCGCACGCTCACGGTCAGCAACTCCGCCAACACCACGATTTCCGGCGCCATCGGCGAGACCGGCGGCAGCGCCGACTTCCTCAAAGCCGGACTCGGCGTGCTCATTCTTTCCGGCACCAACACCTACACCGGTCAGACCAGCATCTCCGCCGGCACCGTCTCCCTCTCCACCTTGGCCAACGCCGACGGCACCGCCTCCGCGCTCGGTGCGCCCACCGGCGCGGCCGACGGCACGATCCGGCTCGGCAGCGGCGTCGGCACCGGCACCCTGATCTACACCGGTTCCGGTAACTCCAGCGACCGCGGCTTCGATCTGGCCGGCTCCATCGGCGGCGGTGGTCTCACCAATAACGGCAGCGGCACCCTCACCCTCTCCGGCAATGTCTCCGCGTCGGTCGCCGGCGCCAAAACCCTCACGCTCTCCGGCACCCAAACCGGCGCCAACACCCTGTCCGGCATCATCGCCGACGGCTCCGGCACCGTTGCCGTAAGCAAATCCGGCACCGGCAACTGGACGCTCTCCGGCGCCAACACCTTCTCGGGCAACACCACCGTTTCCGCCGGCACACTGCTCGCCGGCCACGACTCCGCGTTCGGCACCGGCACGCTCGCCCTCGCCGGCGGCTCACTCGCCGGCTCCGGCGGCACGCGCACGCTCGCCAACGACATTTTTCTCAGCTTCTCCACCAACCTCACCGGCTCCGAGAATCTGGTTCTCAACGGCAACCTCACGCAGTCCGCCTCCACCACGCTCACGATCTCCAATTCGGGCACCACTGCGCTGGGCAACATCGCCCTCTCCAACTCCGGCACCAACCGCACGCTCACGCTCAACGTCACCGGCGGAAACACCACCATCTCCGGCGCCATCACCAACGGCGGCACCAGCACCGCCAGCGCCGTCACCAAAACCGGCACCGGCAACCTCACGCTCTCCGGCGCCAATACGTTCGGCGGCATCCTCACCGTTTCCGCCGGCACGCTCCGCGCCGAAAACTCCGCCGCCCTCGGCAGCAGCACCGCCGCCAACGCCGTCACCCTCGGCGGCGGCACCCTCGTCCTCGGCGCCAATGCCGCCACCGATTTCGTCCAGCACGTCACCGTCAGCGCCAATTCCAACATCACCTCCGACCGCCTCGCCGGCGGCGCCGGCGTCACCCACGCCCTCGGCAATCTCACGCTCGGTGCCTCCGTTCTCACCGTCGCGCCCGGCAGCCTCGTCACCTCCGGCACCGCCGGCCTCGGCTTCGACCAGGCCACGTTCACCGGCAACGGCACGCTCAGCGTCGCTTCCGGCGCCCAGCTTTCCCTCGGCCCGATCTCCGACAACGGCGCCAATCGCGCCCTCACCAAGGCCGGCGCCGGCGAACTCGTGTTCACCGCCACACCGTCCGCGTGGAGTTCCGCCACCAATTCGTTCACCGTCACTGGCGGCACCGCCACACTTTCCGTGGACAGCGTCTTCGGCACCGGCAGCAACACCGCCGTCACCATCCGCGATATCCTCGGCGGCACCGCCACGCTCAATCTGGCCGGCAACGACCAGTCCATCGGCGCCCTCACGTTCGGCGGCACCGGCGGCACCGCCACCTCCATCAACTCGCTCTCCACCGGCAGCGGCGTCCTCACCCTCGGCGGCACCGTCACCTACAACGCCACCGGCAATCCCCTCGGCGCCACCCTCTCCGGCAACGTCAGCCTCGGCGCCGCCACCCGCTCCTTCAGCATCGCCGACTCCACCGGCACCGCCGCCGAACTCACCGTTTCCGCCGTCGTCAGCGGCGCGGTCGGTGTCGGCCTTTCCAAGTCCGGCACCGGCACCCTCGTCCTCAGCGGCGCCAACACCTTCGACGGCCCCGCCTCGGTTTCCGCCGGCATCCTCCGCGCCGAAACGAACTCCGCCGCCCTCGGCACCGGCACACTCTCGGTCACCGGCGGCACGCTCCAGCTCGCCGGCAACAGCGGCATCAACTTCGGCCGCAACACCACGCTTGGCGGCTCCGCCACGTTGTCCGTCGATCGCGTTACCGCCGGCTCCGGCGTCACCCACACCTTGGGCACCCTCTCCGCCGGCACGTTTACCCTCACGGTCCAGGCCGGCGGAAACATCACGAGCGGCTCCGCCTACGGCGCCACCTTCGGCGCCAGCACGATCACCGGCAACACCACCTTCACCGTCGCCAATAACGGCGCCGGCACCGGCACGCTCACCCTCGGCGCCCTCTCCGCGTCCGCGCTCCGCCGCATCACCAAACTCGGCGACGGCACGCTCGTGCTCGCCGATGCCGCCGGCACGCTCACCAGCGGCTCCGATCTCTGGATCAACGCCGGCACGGTCCGCACCGATGCCACCAACGCCCTCGGCGCTACGCCGCTCTTCGACATCGTCATCAACCGCACCAGCGCCGGCACCGCTCTCCTCGATCTCAACGGCACCAATCAATCCGCCCTCACCCTCACGTTCGGCGGCACCGGCGCCAACGCCGCCGCCGTCAACAATCTCTCCACCGGCAGCGGCACCCTCACGCTCGGCGGCGGCGTCACCTACACGTCCACCAACAATCCCCTCGGCTCCACGTTGTCCGGCAATGTCGACCTCGGCGCCGCCACCCGCACCTTCAGCATCGCCGATTCCACCAACACCACCGCCGAGCTCACCGTCTCGGCCAACCTCACGTCCTCCGGCGGAGGCCTCACCAAGACGGGCACGGGCAACCTCATCCTTTCCGGCACCAACACCCAGACCGGCACCACCACCGTTTCCGCCGGCACGATGACCGTCAGCAGCGGCGCCACCCTCGCCGCCGCTTCCGCCAATCTCACCGTCAACACCGGCACGCTCGCCCTCAACAACAGCGCCCAGACCGTCGGCGCCTTCTCCGGCAACGGCACCGTCTCCCTCTCCACCGGCCACGCGTTCACCGTCAACCAAACCACCAACACCACGTTCTCCGGCGTCCTCTCCGGCACCGAAGCGTCGCTCACCAAGCTCGGCACCGGCACGCTCACACTCTCCGGCAGCAACACGTTCTCCGGCGCTCTCTCCGTCGGCGGCGGCGGCATCTCCTTCGCCACCATCGGCAACGTCGGCGCCGGCGCCTCGCATCTCGGTGCCCCGACCACCATCGCCCACGGCACCATCTCCCTCGGCAACGGCACCAATTCCGGCTCGCTCACCTTCACCGGCACGACCGGCTCCTCCGATCGCGTCATCAACCTCGCCGGCACCACCGGCGGCGCCGTCCTCACCGCCAACGGCAACCTCACGCTCACCTCCGCGTTCACCGCCACCGGCGCCGGCAATAAGACACTCACGCTCCAGGGCACCTCCACCGGCAGCACCATCTCCGGCGCCCTCGTCGACCACAACGCCCTCAACCTCACCTCGCTCGTCAAAGCCGGCACCGGCACCTGGATTCTCTCCGGCGCCAACACCTACACCGGCACCACCAGCATCGAGCGCGGCACCCTCAGCGTCGCCTCGCTCAACCGCGTCACCGGCGGCTCCGCCTCCAGCTCGCTCGGCGCCCCCACCACCGTCGCCAACGGCACCCTTTCGCTCGGCAGCACCACCCTCACCGGCACCTTGCTCTACACCGGCGGCGGCGAGACCACGGATCGCGTCATCAATCTCGCCGGCACCACCGGCGGCGGCGCGATCACCGCCAACGGCTCCGCCGGCCTCGTCTTCTCCTCCGCCCTCACCGTCACCGGCGCCGGCAATAAGACTCTCACGCTGCAGGGCACCTCCACCGGCAACGAATTCGCCGGCGCCATCGTCAACTACGACGGCCTCAACCTCACGTCCCTCACCAAAGCCGGCACCGGCACGTGGACCCTCTCCGGCGCCAATACCTTCACCGGCACCACCACCGTCACCGAGGGCACCCTCCGCCTCTCCAGCTCCGCCACCGCCATCCCCGGCGCGCTCGCGCTCGGCAACGGCACCGGCACCGCCACCGCGCAACTCCTCGCCGCCCAGCAGATCGCCTCCACCTCCGCCGTCACCTTCAACTCCGCCGGCACTCCCGTGCTCGATCTCAACGGCTTTTCCCAAACCGTCGGCTCCCTCGCCACCACCAACACCGGCGCCACCGTCGCGCTCGGCTCGCCGGGCAGCGCCACCACGTTCACGTTCGGCGACGCCACCGACACCACCTTCGCCGGCGTGATCTCCGGCGGCAGCAACGCCGCGGTCACCAAGGCCGGCACCGGCACCACCGTCCTCGCCGGCACCAGCACCTACAGCGGCACCACCACCGTCGGCACCGGCGTCCTCTCGGTGCAGAACAACGCCGCCCTCGGTTCCACCGCCGCCGGCACCACCATCGCCAGCGGCGCGGCCCTGCACTTCAACAACGCCTTCAGCGGCAACCTCACGGTCGGCGCGGAAGCTCTCACGCTCAACGGCACCGGCGTCGCCTCCGACGGCGCCCTCCGCAACATCGCCGGCAACAACTCCCACAGCGGCGCGATCACCTTCGGCTCCGCCACCCGCATCGATTCCGTCGCCGACACCCTCACGCTTTCCGGCAGTGTTTCCGCCGGCGGCTTCTCCCTCACCGTCGGCGGCGCAGGCAACGTCACCCTCTCCTCGAATCTGAACCTCGGCTCCGGCACGCTCACGCGCACCGGCTCCGGCACCCTCACGCTCAACGGCGCCACCAACACCGTCGGTTCCACTTCGATCACCGGCGGCACGCTCGCGCTTGGCGCGGGCGACACCCTCACCTCGGGCGCCATCTCATCCTCCGCCGGCACCACGCTCACGATCGGCAGCGGCGGCACCGTCACCGCCGACTACGCCGCGGGCAGCACCACATTCTCCGGCGCCCTCGCCGGCTCGGGGACCTTCACCAAGAACGGCGCCGGCACCCTCGTCTTCGACCAGACGTTCACCGCCTCGAGCCTCACCCTCGTGCTCGGCGGCGGCACGCTCTCCCTCACCGGCGGCGCCGGCATCACCGTCGGCACACTCCACATCACCGGCAATACGATCCTCGATTTCAACAGCTCCGCCGGCACGTTCCTCTCCTCGGCCGCTCTCGTGATCGATCCGGGTGTGACGGTCACCGTCAACAACTGGATCTCCGTCTCCGGCACGCCGGGCAGCAGCACCGCCTGGTATGCCACCAGCACCATCAACGGATCCCCCCTCGGCGTCGTCGACCAGGTCGGCGGCACCCCGCTCAATCAGATCGTCTTCACCAGCTATACCGGCCTCACCACCACGTGGGTGTCCGGCAGCCACAGCGGCTGGTTCGACCGCGAAATCCGCCCGACCCCGGAACCCGCCACCACCGGCGCCCTGCTCGTCGGCTCCGCCCTCGCTCTCCTCCTGCACCGCCGCGGACGCCGCCGCCGCCCTTCGCCGTAAAGGGACCTCCCCCAGCTCCCGTTCCTTCCCGCGTCGCGGCAGCGTCCGCTCCCACGTCTCCCCTCGTGGCGGGAGCGTCCCCGCTCCCGCACCTCCCCGCCCACGCCCCCCTTTGACTCAGCCGCGCCGCGGACTCCACTCTGCGCCATGTCTCCGAGTTCCGACCGCGACCAATGGACCCATGAAGAGGTCGTGACCGGCGCCCGCCAGGCCCTGCTCGACGAACTCGACCTCGCGGCTACCGAACTCGCCCGCGCCTTCCTGGCGTCCCCGATCGGACCGCGCGTGCGCGTCGGCGGCGTCCGCTCCGGCCTCGCGCGCTTCGCCGCCGAAAACGTCGCCGCTGCCGCCCCCGGCCTCCACGTAGGCACGTTCCTCGAGGCCAGCGACGAACTCGTCCTCCAACTCCCGGCCCGTCTCCAGATCCGCGCCACACTTACTCTCCCCGTCCTCGCCGAGCTGCCGCTGAAATTCACGCCGTTCGTCACCGACGTCGCCCTCCGCGGTCCCGCCGCCGTCGCCGCCGACCTGCTCCGCCGCGAACCGCCCGGCACGCGCGAAGCGGAGCGCCGGCTCCGCGCCGCCCCGCCCGGCCACGAGGGCTGGCCCCTCCTCGAGCCCGCCGACGTCGACCGCGCCTTCGCGCCCCTGCCGCCGCTCCTCTCCGACCGCCGCGACCTCCACCAGCGCATCCGACTCGCCTGTGCCCACGCCGTCGACCGCACCCTGCTCGACCGCCTCGCCCGGCGGAATCCCGGCTTCGTGGACTACCTCCAGTGCTTCCCGCTCGCGCGCTCGCTCAAGCGCAAGGTCGTCGCCTGGCTCGGCCCCACCAACTCCGGCAAAACCCACCGCGCCGTCCAGGCCCTCGCCGCCGCGGAAAGCGGCATGTATCTCGGCCCGCTCCGCCTGCTCGCCCTCGAACAGCGCGACCGCCTCGCCGAGCTCGGCACGCCCTGCTCCCTGATCACCGGCGAGGAGCGTATCCATCAATCCGACACGCACTCCGCCCGCACCGTCGAGATGACCGACTTCTCCCGCCCCTGCGCGGTGTGCGTCATCGACGAGATGCAGCTGACCTTCGACCGCGACCGCGGCTGGGCCTGGGTCGCCGCCTACTGCGGCGTCCCCGCCGCGACGATCGTCGTCACCGGCCCCGCCTCCGCCGAGCCCGTCATCCGCCGCCTTGCCGCACTCTGCGGCGACACCCTCGAGCTCCACCGCGTCGAACGCCAGGGCTCCCTCGGCTACGAAGGGGTCCTCGACTGGCGCCGCGTCCCCCCGCGCTCCGCCGTCATCGGCTTTTCCCGCGCCATGGTCCTCGAACTCAAGGCCATGTTCGAGTCGCGCGGCCTGCGCGTCGCCGTCATCTACGGCAGCCTCTCCCCGGAAGTCCGCCGCAACGAGGCCCGCCGCTTCCGCGAGGGCGAAGCCGACATCGTCTGCGCCACCGACGCCATCGGCCTCGGCCTCAACCTGCCGCTCGACCGCGTGATCTTCTTCGAGACCGATAAATTCGACGGCGAGGTCGTCCGCGCCCTCACCGACGGCGAGCTCCTCCAGATCGCCGGCCGCGCCGGCCGCGGCCCCGGCGCCCAGGGCTGGGTCGCCGCCTTCTCCGCCCGCGACGGTCGCCGCGTCGAATCCGCCCTCGCCCGCGCGCAGACCACGCCCGAGCCCGATCTGCTGCCCGCCGCCCCCACGCCGATGCACGTCCGCGCCATCGCCGATCACCTCGGCCTCGACCGCCTCGTGCCCATCCTCGAATTCTTCCGCACCCGCCTGAAATTTCCCGCCGGCACGTTCTTCCCCGACGTGCAGGACGACGTCCTCACCGCCGCCGCCCTCGTCGACACCCACGCCCCCGCGCTGCCCGTCGAGCAGCGCTACGCCCTCGCCTGCACGCCGATCGATCTCGACGAGCATCTGTTTCGCACCGTCTTCGGCGAGTGGCTCGAACTCCTCGCCGCCGGCAAGCCCGTCGTTTTCCCGCGCCGCATCGACAGCTCCGGCGGCCTCGAATCCCTCGAGGAGACGCTGAAACTCACCACGATCTACCGCTGGCTCGCGCTCAAGTTTCCCGCGTCGTTCACCGACCTCGTCCGCGTCGAGGAACTCCGCCGCGCCGCCACCGAACAGACCCAGGCGATCCTCCGCCGCAACTGGGGCAAACAGGGCCTCGCCCGGCGCGAATGCCACCACTGCGGCCGCGCCCTCCTCCCGAGTTCGCCCCACCGCACCTGCCGCGACTGCCACACCGAAGGCTGGTCCTGACCCGCACCGTCATTTCACGTATTACGTGAAATCCCCCCGGCGTTCCCCTCCGGCGGAGCCGCGACCCTCATTTCACGTAATACGTGAAATTGCCGCCGCGCCCCGCTCACTTGTGCCGGCCGTGGCGGATGATGTCCCAGACCACATACAGCCCGAGCACCGCCGAGAGCAGGTAGCCCACGATGCCGAGCGCGGGATAGCCGAAGAGATGCGGCTCGATCCCCGTCGTCACGATCAGCGATGAACCGATGATCAGCGCGCCGATGATCACACCGAGCGTGATCCGGTTCGCCGCGATCTTCACCGCATCGTCGTGCTCCTCGAGGCCGCGGTGGTGGAGGTTGATCGCGAGGTTGTCGTGCTCCAGCCGCCGCACCAGCCGGCGCAGCTCGAACGGCAGGTCCTGCAATCCCGTCAACGCATGCCGCAGCATCTCGCGCGAGCGCCGCACAAACACCCGCGGATGTGCCCGCTCCCGCAGCAGCTCCCGCAGCACCGGCTCCGTATGCGGCCGCAGATCGAAAGCCGGATCCAGCGTCCGCCCGACCTCCTCGATCGAGAGCACCGCCTTCGCCATCAGCGCATAGTCGCGCGAGAGCGACACCCCGTGCTGCCCGAAAAGATGCAGCAGCCGCAGCATCGCCCGCCCGAGCGCCTGCCGCCCGATCGAGAAATTCAGCTCCTCCCGCAGCACCAGCGTCACCTCCTTCTCCAGCACCCGCAGATCCGGCCGCGCATCCACCGGCGCGAGGTCCGCCACGATCTGCACGATCTTCTCCGTGTCCTGCTCCACCGCCGCCACCCAGAAGTCCGCCAGCGCATACCGCAGCCGCCGCGTCAGATGGCCGACCAGGCCCCAGTCGAGGAAACACAGCCGCCCGTCCGCGCCCACGAAGATGTTTCCCGCGTGCGGATCGCCGTGGAAGAAACCCGCGATGAACACCTGCCGGATGAGCGACTCCGCCCCGTCGCCCGCGAGCCGCACCCGGTCCGCCTCGGGCAGATTCGCCGCCTCGCTCACCGGCCGCCCGTCGATCCGCTCCATCACCAGCACGCGCTCGCTGCTGAACTCCGCGTGCACTTTCGGCGCGTGCACGCGGTCCGGATGCGGATTCTGCCGCGTGAAATATTCCTGGTTCCGCGCCTCGATCCGGAAATCCAGCTCCCGCACCACCGCCGCGCGCGCCTCCGCCAGCACGCCCAGAAAATCCGCCGCCGCCAGCGCCGGCACCCGCGCCTGCACCTTCTCGCCGAGCCACGCCGCGAGCGCGAAATCCGTCTCGATCCGCCGCAGCAGGTCCGGCTTCTGCACCTTCACCGCCACCGGCGTGCCGTCGGGCAGCGTCGCGAAATACACCTGCGCCAGCGAGGCCGCCGCCACCGGCTGCTCCTCAAACGTCGCAAACACCTCCGTCACCTCCCGCCCCAGTCCTTCCGCCAGCACCGGCCGCATCGCCGCGAACGGCAGCGGCTGCACGTGGTTCTGCAGCTTCCGCAATTCGAGAATGATGTCGTGCGGCACCACATCCGGCCGCATGGAGAGCAGTTGCCCGAGCTTCACCGCGGTCGGTCCGAGTTCCTCCGCCACGAGCCGCAGCCGCTCGCCCACACTCCGCCGCGGCGACGAAGGCAGGATCTTCTGCCAGAAACCCGCCGGCAGATCGACCTGGCTCAGCAGGTCCGCAAAACCGTGCCGCGCGAAGACCGCGAGGATCTCCTTCGCGCGGACCGCGTGCTGCAGGACGTTGAAGGGCGTCACGCCGACGGCTCCGCGGGCGCGCCACCCGCAGCCGGCACCCCCGGTGCATTCGCCGCCTCCGCCGCGACGCGCCGTTCCAGCGCCGCCACGCGCGCCTCAAGCGCCTCGATCCGCTCCTGCGCCCGCTTGTCCTCGCGGGTGAAACGCTCGCGCAACGCCTCGTTGAGCTCCCGGCTCATCGCCTCGAATTCGCGCCGGCCATCCGCCGCGATTTTCTCGGCCATCTGCCGCGCCTCGGCCGCGCTCACTTTTCCCTGCCGGACATACTCTTCGAGCGCCGCCTCGACCTTTTCGCGCGTGATCACCGCCGCGCCGACTCCCGCCAACAGCGTCCTTTTGATTACGTCGATCATAGCGACCAACGATTAACCCCGTTCCGCCGACGAGGCAAGCCACCGCCCGGCGCGGCCGCCGAGCCCTGGGTGTCGACCTGAGGCGCGGGAGCGGGTTTGTTCCCGACCCGTCCGGACATAACGCCCCACCTTCCCTTCAACTTCGCCCCGATCGCCGCGCGCGGTCTTCTCCCTCGCTTCGCCGCCGCGATTTTCCGAACTTCGCGCCCCTTCCCGCGTCCTACCGCCGCGTCCCGTCCCATGCTCCGCCGTGTCCTCGCCGCCGCACTCTGCTGCCTCTGCGTCTCCCGCGTCGCCGCGTTCAGCCTCACCGGCACCCGCTGGACCACGGGCTCGGCCACGCTCCAGCTCCAGCTCGGCACTCCCGCCGCCCCGCTGAGCGACGGTTCGGCGTCCTGGGGTATCGTCGCCGAGGACGCCCTCGCCCTCTGGAACAGCTACCTCGCCAATTTCCGCTTCAACGTCGTCCCGGACTCCACCGCCACCCGCGCGCAGGGCAACCGCATCAGCAACGTCCATTTCGCCGGCGACATCTACGGCCAAGCCTGGGGCAACGGCGTCCTCGCTGTCACCCTCACGTTCTCCGCGCGCTCGGCCAACACCGAGACCGATGTCCTCTTCAACAACCGCCTCAACTGGGACTCCTACCGCGGCGCCCAACGCTTCAACGCCTCCGGCCAGCCCGTCTACGATTTCCGCCGCGTCGCGCTCCACGAATTCGGCCACGCCCTCGGCCTCGATCACCCCGACGAGGAGGGCCAGTCCGTCTCCGCCTTGATGAACAGCCGGATCACGTCGCTCGACACGCTCACCGCCGACGACATCACCGGCGCGCAATCGCTCTACGGCGCCGCCACCTCCACCGGCTCCACCCCGCCCACCACGCCGCCCCCCACCGTCGCCGCCGCACCGCTGATCACCACCCACCCTGCCAGCCGCACCGTGACCGCCGGCCAGAGCGCGACGTTCACCGTCACCGCCGTGAGCACCATCGCCGTGACCTACCAGTGGCTGAAAAACGGCCTCCCGCTCGCCGGCGCCACCGCCGCCACCTATACGATCGCGAGCACCACCGCCGCCGATGCCGGCAGCTACAGCGTCCGCGTCGCCAACAGCGCCGGCACCGTCCTCAGCAACGCCGGCTTCCTCACCGTGCTCACGTCCGCCTCCGGCGGCGCCGCCGCCCCGGTGATCGTCACCGCCCCGGGCGACATCGGCGTCGTGACCGGCAGCGCGTTTACCCTCGCGGTCACCGCCACCGGCTCCGCGCCGCTCGCGTATCAGTGGCGCAAGGACGGCGCCAACCTCCCCGGCGTGACCGCCGCCAGTTTCACCGTCGCCGCCGCCGACGCCTCGCACGCCGGCGCCTACACCGTCGTCGTCTCCAACGCCGCCGGCTCCGCCACCAGCGCCCCCGCCACCGTCACCGTGGGCTCGCTGCCCCTGATCACCACGCAGCCGGCGAGCCGCACCGTCGACGCCGGCACACGCGTCACCTTCACCGTCACCGCCACCGGCGCGCCGGCCCCGACGTTCCAGTGGTCGCGCAACAACGCCGCCCTCCCCGGCGCCACCGCCGCCAGCTACACCATCGACTCCGTCCAAAGCATCCACGAGGGCGCCTATCGCGTCGCCGTGTCCAACGCCATCGGCACCAGCACCAGCGTGCCCGCGACGCTCGCGCTCACCGCGCCACCCACGATCACCGTGCCGCCCACCGCCGTCTCCGTCGCCGCGGGCGGCCGCGCCCAGTTCAACGTCGCCGCCACCAGCGCCACGCCCATCGCCTACCAGTGGCTGCGCGACGGCGTCGCGCTTCCCGGCGCCACCGGCGCCGCGCTCGTGATCGATCCCGCGCGCCCCGCCGACCGCGGCCTCTATCGCGTGCGGCTCACCAACGACATCGGCGCCACGCTCTCCCCCGAGGCCGCGCTCACCGTGCGTTTCAGCCGCCTCGTGAATCTCTCCACCCGCGCCTTCATCCCCGCCGGCGGCACGCTCACACCCGGTTTCTTTATCCGCGGCACCGGCACCAAGCCCCTCGTCCTCCGCGCCGTCGGCCCCACGCTCGCGACGTTCGGCGTCGGTGACGCGCTGCGCGAAACATCGCTCGAACTCGTCGCGCAGGCCACCGGCCGCACCGTCGCCGCCAACAACAACTGGAACACCGTCCCCGGCATCGCCGCCGCCTTTGCCGGCGTCGGCGCGTTTCCCCTCACCGCCGGCGCGCGCGACTCCGCACTCGAGACCCGCCTCGCGCCCGCCGCCTACACCGCCCGCATCGCCCCCGGCACCGCCGGCCTGTCCGGCATCACGCTCGCCGAGGTCTACGACACCGAGACCAACCCCGGCGGCACGCAGCTCGTCAACGTCTCCACGCTCGGCTTCGTCGGCACCGGCGAAAATGCCCTCACCGCCGGCTTCGTGATCTCCGGCGATGCGCCGAAGCGCGTGCTCGTCCGCGCCGTCGGCCCCGGGCTCGCCCCGTTCGGCGTCGGCGACACCCTGCCCGACCCGCAACTCGGACTCGTCCCGCTCGGCCGCGCCGAGCCGCTCGCCACCAACGACGACTGGCCGGGCACCGCGGAGATCACCGCCGCCTTTCGCTCCGTCGGCGCGTTTGCCCTGCCGTCCGGGAGCAAGGATTCCGCCCTCGTCGCCACCCTCGAACCCGGCGCCTACACCGTCGTCGTCTCCAGCGTCGACGGCCGCACCACCGGCCAGGCACTCGTCGAGATCTACGACCTCGATCCGTAACCGCGCCCCGCGCGCGGCCCCCGTCGGCGGGTCATTTCTTCGGCCCCGCGCCCGGCGCAAACGGCGCCGTCGAGACCAGACCGGTCACCGGATTTACCCCCGCCAGCTCGGGCCGACCCTGCGGTTTCTTCCGCTTCTCCACCAGCGCGAGCAGCAGGTCGCTCTTCGCCAGGCTGCCGCGCAGCAATCCGTCGCGGTCCACCACCGGCAGCCGTTCCGCCACGATGCCGAGGAAACCCGCAAGCGCGTCGGTCAGCGGCTGATCCGGCGCCACCCGCGGAAAATCCTCCCGCAGGATATCCCGCGCGATCACCAGCTCCGCGAGATCCGGCTCGCCGAGGTAGGGCTTGATGTCGTGCAACGCCACCACGCCGAGAAAACGCCCCGTGTCGTCGACGACATACAGGTTGTTCACGCGCACATTCAGGAAGGTCCGCGCGATCTCCGCGAAGTGCGCCCCGGGCGCGACCACCGGCGGATTCGCCCGCATCATGTCGGCCACGCGGCTCTCGCCCAGCGTCGGATCCGGCACCGCCGCCGCCTTCCGTTTCAGCGCCTCGCTGTAGAGCGACGACCCCTCGAGGCTCTTCGAGGTGTAATACGCGATCACGCTGCACAGCAGCAGCGGCAGGATGATGTCGTAGCTCAGCGTCATCTCGAAGAGCATGATCACCGCCATCACCGGCGCATGGCTCGCCGCGGAGAGAAACGCACCCATTCCCACCAGCGCAAACGCCCGCGGATCCGGCGCGACCGACGGCAGGAACTGGTGCACCGCCGTGCCGAACAGCAGTCCCGCTCCCGCCCCCATGAACAACGACGGCGTGAACACACCGCCCGGCGCGCCGGAGCCGAACGACGCCATCGTGGCGAGCCACTTGCACGCGAAGATGCCGAGAATGGTCGTCCACAGCACATCGCCGCTCAGGATCGACACGACCACCGAGTAGCCGTTGCCGCAGACTTCGGGGACGTTGATCGCCAGCGCGCCGACGATCAGGCCACCGAGCGCGAGGCGCAGCACCAGCGGCAGCTTGAGCGCGAGGAAGAAGTTCTCCGCCCACTTCAGCATGATCAGAAACACCGGCGCCAGCACCCCGATGAGAAACCCGAGCGCGATGTAGCCGGGCATCTCCCACGGCGACACCTGCTGGAAGGCCGGCACCTTGTAGAGCACATGCCCCGCCGTGAGCACCTGCGTCGTCAGCGTCGCCGCCACCGCCGAAACCACCAGCGGTCCGAGGCTCTCCATCGCGATCGTGCCGAGGATGATCTCCGCCACGAAAAACGAGCCGCCGATCGGCGCATGATACGCCGAGGCAATTCCTGCCGCGGCCCCGCATGCGACCAGCAACCGCAGCTGCGGCGGCGAGAACTTCCGCCAGCGCCCGAGCGTCGACGCCATCACCGCCGCCAGCTGCACCATCGGGCCTTCGCGCCCGATTGAGCCGCCGGAGCCGATCGAGAACAATGCCGCCGCCGATTTCACCAGGCTCCCGCGCACCGGCACGTTGCCGCTGCCGATCGCGATCGCCTCCATGTAGTCGGTCGAGCTTTCCGAACGCGTCAGCCGCTGCCCCCACAGCAGGATCGCCCCCGCGATCGCCCCGCCGGCCGCCGGCAACAGCAGGCACGCCCACCACGGCAGCCGTGCCATCGAATCCACCACGCCGAGACTCGAATTCGTCCCCCAATACCGGCCGATCCAGTCGTGCACGCGCTCGGTCAACGTCGTGAACACCGTCGCCGCAAGCGCCCCCAGCACCCCCGCCACCGCCGCCCACATCAACGTCACCTGCCACTCCGTGGGCTGGAGCTTCTCCTGGATCCACACCCGCCAGCGGAGCAGCCGCAGCAACCGGCGCATCAGCGCCGCGGGGTCGGTGATTTCCTGCACTTTCATCGCCGGGTGGCCCCACCACCCTCACGCCCGGGCCGCGCCTCCCGCCGCCCGGCCGCGATTCTGTCACACTCTGTCGGCAACATCACCGAAGGACGCTAAAACACCCGCCGCCCGGCACAAGCCCTCCCGCAAAAAACTCCGTCCGCCTTCACCCCGCGGCTTCCGGCCATTCCGGCACTTGCGCGTCCCGGCCGGACGCACCAATTTCGCCCGCATGGCCGCGAAGCCCTCCCGGAAAAATACCCGCGCCTCCGCCCCGGCCGGACCCGCCCCCGCCCCGGCCGCCGCCGAGCCCGCTGCCGGAACTGCCGCCGTCGGCTCGCCCGACGCCACCGCTCCCGCGACGCCGGCCCCCGCGCCCTTCACCGCGTGGATCGATTCTTCCGACCCGCGCAAACGCGCCTTCGGCCAAGCCATTCTCGTCGGCGTGTGGATCTACGTCGGCGCCCTCTGGCTGCTCGCCCTCGACCAGACGTTCAACTGGGGCATCTTCGGACCGAAGATCCCGCCTCTGCCCTGAGGGGGATCCCCGTCGCGCCGGCCTGGGCGCCAAGGTCGCCGCTCAGTCGATCGTGTAAGGCTCCTGCACCTCGTCCGACTCCACCTGCGCGGACGTCAGCGCCACGAGGCTCTTGAGCGACGAGAAGTGCTGGCTCAGGTCGAAGTCCCCGCCGAGTCCGCCGATCAGCTTGTCGAACAGATCACGCTTCGACGCCTTCAACGCCTGGATCCGCTCTTCGATCGTGCCCGCCGTCACCATCCGGTAGACAAACACCGTGTTGGTCTGGCCGATCCGGTGCACCCGGTCCACCGCCTGCGCCTCGACCGCCGGATTCCACCACGGATCGAGCAGGAAAACATAGTCCGCCGCGTGCAGCGTGATGCCCGTGCCCGCCGCCTTCAACGACACCAGCATCGCCGCCGCCCCGGGCGCGCTCTGGAACGACTGCACCGGCTTCAGCCGGTCGAGCGTCATGCCCGTGAGTTCATAACGCGGCAGCTCCGGATAGTGCTTCATCAGCGCCTCGCGCACCCGGTCCAACAGCATCACGAACTGCGAGAAAATCACGACCTTGTGCCCGCCGGCGATGATTTCGGCCAGCCGCTCGACCAGCAGCGTGATCTTGCCCGAATCCGACAGCGGCGACTTCAGCCACGGCAGCATGTCCGGATCGCAGCACGTCTGCCGCAGCCGCGTGAGCAGCGCGAGGAAACCGAAGGACTTCTCGCGCATCGCCGCGCCGACGTCGTCGCCCAGCCGCTCCAGACCTTCCGAGCAGATCCGCGCATATTCCGCACGCTGCACATCGGTGAGCGGGCAGATGAGATCCATCTCGAGTTTGGGCGGCAGCTCGGTCGCGACCTCGTTCTTGGTGCGGCGCAGAATGAACGGCGCCAGCTGCGCCCGCAGCCGCGTGAGCGTGCCGTCGCGGTCGGCCGTGAGCGCCGTCTCGAACGCCCCGCGCGAGCCCAGCAATCCCGGCAGCAGGAAACGGAAGATGCTCCACAGATCGAGCTGCCGATTCTCGAGCGGCGTGCCCGTGAGCACGATGCGGTGCGCCGCGCGGACGGCGAAACACGTCTGCGTGATCTTGGCGTCGGGATTCTTGATGAACTGCCCTTCGTCCAGCACCGCGTAGGCAAACGTCACCTCGCCCAGCAGCGCGCGGTGTTTCCGCAGCTGCGTGTAGCTCGCGAGCCAGATCACCGGATCCTTCCGTTGCGTGAAATCGTGCCCGGTCTTGAGCACGTCGACCGCGAGGTGCGGGAAAAACTTGGCGATCTCCTCGCGCCACACCGGCACCACGCTCGCCGGGCACACGATCAGGCTCGGTTGGTCGGCGCGGCGGCGCGTCGCCAGCAGCGACAGCACCTGGAGCGTCTTGCCGAGGCCCATCTCGTCCGCGAGCAGGCCATGGCAGCCGACGTCGCACAGGTGGTGCATCCACTCGACGCCGCGGCGCTGATAGGGACGCAACAGCTCCGGCAAGGCCGGCGGCGCCGGCGGCGCGGCGAGCACGCGCTGCCGCCACGCCTCGATCTCGGGCGAGAGCGTGAGCTTCAGCCGCGCATCGTTGAACAGGGAGAAGATGAGATACGGCGAGAGCGCGCCCGCGGCGCCGTCCGCCGGCTGCGTTTCATCCAGGTTCTTCTGCCACGCGCTGAAACTCTCCCACTTGTCCGCCGCCAGCGCCACGATGCCGAGACTCGGCAGGATCACCGGCTGGCCGTGTTTCTTCAGCAGGGCATGGACTTCCGCATCGGTGAGCATCCGCTCGCCCGCCCGGAAGATCCAGCGGAGGTTCAACGCCGCCACGTCGCTGCCGCCGCGCCCCGACCCGGCGGGCGCCTTCTCGGCCACCGCCTCGATCTCCACCAGCCGCGTGCCCTTGAGCAGGTTCGCCGCTTTGTCGTCGAGCTCGACCGTGAAGAGCTTTTTCCACGCCGGCAGCACCGTCTTCAGGAAATTCGGGATCTCGACCAGCGACTCCATCGTGTAAACCCCGGTCTCCTGACTGTAATGGAAGTGCGCCTTGCGCGCGTAGGCCGCGAGGCCGATCAGCTTGGCCCGCTCGCTCGAGGTGACGTGCGCGTTGCCGTTCGCGTGCGCGTCCGGGCCGAGCGCCGGATGCTTCGTTTTCTTGTCCGCGTCGAGCCAGGCCGCCTGAAACGTGAGCCCCGTCGTCTTGGTCTTGAACACCAACACCAGCGTCCGCGACGGCCCGCTGCCGAGCACCGGCCGCGGCGTGATCCGCGGCGGCGCACCGCTCGCGAGCGCCGCCGTCGCCGCGTGACCGTTGCCCGCGCCGGCGCCATGGCCGTTGGACGCACTCGGGCTCTTCGCCATGCCGCCGCCAAAGGTCGGCGCGCCCCCGTTGCGCGGCCCGTTCGTGTCGCGCGCATGGGGCGCCGCGGCGGCCGCCTTTGCCGCTTCCTCCGGCAACGGCGAGATTTCGTCCGCCACCAATTCCTCGATCTCGTGCAGCCCGGCCACCGCCAGCGCGTGCGCGAGTTCGCGGTCCGTCGACGACGAGCGGACGCTCAGCCCCTCCGCCGTCCATTCGATCACTGCATACTCGTCCTTCTTTTCCACGCGCCGGTGGACGATCGCATCCTTGTCCGTCAGCTCCAGCTCGCGGACCTGACCGTCCCGGTAGATCTGGCGACCGTGCTCGAGCTGCGCTTCCGAGAACGCGCCCGACCAGTCGTTTTCGAGTTTTCCGAACCAGAATTCGAGCGAGTGGGGAGTATAGACGCGCTTGGGTCCGTGGGACTGCATCACGCTAAAAAACCCGGACCGTAGGTTTTGAGAGGAGCGGTGCAATCCCAATTTCGCCAAAGGCGCAGGAGCCCGCCCGCATGGAATGGCTAACTCGCCCGGGGGCCAAGGTAGTCCCGGATCACCGTCAGCGTGCGCCCGACCGCGCCGGAGTTTTCCCGGCGCCAAAGGCCGGCCGCGCGCGCCAGGCGCTCCCGCTCCCCGGGCGCCCGCAGCAGACGTCCCACTGCGACCGCCAGCGCCGCGGCATCCGCGACTGTCTCGGCCGCACCGCGTTGCACCAGGTCGGGCGCGATCGCCCGGAAGTTGCTCATCCCCGGGCCAAAAAGAATCGGCTTCTCCGCCGCCGCCGCCTCCACCGGCGTCTGCCCCTCGGTGTGGGGCGCGAGGCTCTTGCCCACAAACACGACGTCCGCCAGCTGCGTGAACTTCCGCAATTCTCCCGTCGTGTCGCCCACGGCCACATCGACCGGCCCCGGCGCCGCCCCGCGCGAACGAAAGTGAAACCGCACCGGCCGCTCCGCACCGCCGCCAGCCGTCCCATCCACGATCGTCTGCGC
>JACCDO011664586.1_pt1 | contig 19849 bp, 17 predicted proteins | sample 7446101 | NCBI WGS metagenome assembly JACCDO01 (sample SAMN15323440, study PRJNA562643) | freshwater metagenome | isolation source: river surface water | place: USA:Blue River Watershed | collected 2017-08-16
AGCAGGTTCGGCCAGTGCGCGCCCTGGCTCTAATAGTTGCCTTTGCGATCGGCTTGATTACTGGCATGGTCTTGGAACTCCCCCAACCCAGCGATAGCGCAATAGTTGACCATGAATATGAAATAAGGCGACGAGTAGGGTGAGGTCATGGCAATTACAACTCCGTCACGAAATCTTGCCTTGGAGTTGGTTCGCGTAACAGAAACTGCTGCTATAGCGGCATCTCGATGGATTGGGCGAGGTTCAAAAAACGAAGCTGATCAATCTGCTGTAGATGGCATGCGGAAAATGATTAATACAGTTGCGATGGATGGAATTATCGTTATTGGAGAAGGTGAAAAGGATGACGCTCCAATGCTATTCAACGGCGAATCAGTCGGTGATGGCAGCGGGCCAAAAGTTGATGTAGCTGTAGATCCAATCGATGGCACCACCTTGACTTCAAAAGGCATGCCAAATGCCATAAGTGTGATTGCGTTATCAGAGCGTGGAACGATGTTTGATCCAACAGCTATTTTCTATATGAAAAAGATTGCGGTAGGTGCAGATGCGGTTGGAGTAATAGATATAACCGCTCCTACAAAAGTTAATCTAGAAAAAATTGCCAAGGCCAAGGGGCGCGATGTTGAATCATTAACAGTGGTTCTATTAGATCGTCCGCGACATGAAGAATTAGTTAAGGAGATTAGAGAGGTAGGAGCAAGAATTCGCTTCATCTCGGATGGCGACGTCGCAGGCGCTGTTGAATCTGCAAGGCCGGGGACTGGTATCGATGTACTAATGGGCATCGGTGGGACTCCAGAAGGAATAATCGCTGCATGTGCGATGAAGTGCTTAGGCGGAGAAATACAAGGACAGCTTTATCCACGAAGTGATATCGAGCGTAGCGAAGCAGAAAATCGTGGTTTTGATCTTGAAAAAGTCTTAACTACTAACGACTTAGTAAGAGGGGAAGATGTCTTCTTTGCCGCGACCGGCATAACCGATGGCGAGCTCCTGAGTGGAATTCGCTTTACTAGCACGCACATTGAGTCAAATTCGTTAGTAATGCGCTCTAGATCAAAGACAGTTCGCACAATTAAGAGTGAGCATCCACTTCGCTAATAAAACTCCTAGGCGCGTGGGTGAGCTTGTTCGTAAGCTCGCTTCAAACGATCCTCTGTTACATGGGTATAGATCTGGGTTGTAGATAAAGACGAATGTCCAAGAATTTCTTGCACTGTTCGTAAGTCCGCGCCACCTTCAAGAAGATGCGTTGCTGCTGAGTGTCGAAGTGCATGTGGGCCGACTTTGATTTCTTTGCCGATTGCTTGAGTGGCCTCATAAACAATATCTCTAACGACTCGTGGATCTATCCGCTTACCTCTTGAACCAACAAATAGTGCGCCACCACTTAAGTTATTTGCGAAACTTGGTCTCGCGCTCTCAAGCCATGAGTCAATAGCTCGCATAGCCGGATTTCCAATCGGCACAATACGTTCACGATTGCCTTTGCCTATAACTCTTAGCGTAAAGCGCTCGCGATCAATATCACCTAGATCAATGCCAACTAATTCAGAAACTCGGATTCCAGTCCCATAAAGTAGTTCGACTATCGCCAGATCGCGAAGGGATGCTGGAGTCCCATCTTCTCCTACCCTTTGCTCAAGATAATTAATCAACTCGGCAGCTGAATTGATATCAAGGATTTCTGGCAAATTACGTTCGGGTTTAGGGGCAATCAACTCCCTTCCAATGTCTCTCTCTAGCCAGCCATGTTTAGCCCCCCAATAAGTGAAAGCTCGTATTGAAACCACTCGACGGGTTATTGAAGAGCGAGCGGCGCCTTTTATCTGGAGATTGGCTAGCCAAGAACGGAGATGATCGAGCTGCAAAGTTGAGAACTCAGAGACTCCCATCTGGTTTATATGCGCCAGCATCGACTCTAGATCAGCCAGATAGGCACGGATGGAGTTCTCAGAGAGATTTCGCTCGTTTCTAAGGTGCTCACTGTAAGCATGCTCCAAGTCTTTCTCGAGTGCCATGTCTAAAAGATTACTCAGATTTCATCCATTGGTGTGATGGACACAGCGTTGCTAATAAGCAACACTTACGTCAAGCTGATTTCAGAGGGTGTGGATTCTCGTTGCTCTTTGTCAGAGGTAGATGCGGAAATCCTCAAACTACGAATGGAGCTGGCGTGAGAATCGAATTAGTCGTAAATGATGATTGCTTGATTCCAGACCTTCAAAAAAGTTCCGACTTGATTCGAGTTACCATCGGGATAAACCATGACTTTGATGATGTTCTTGATTTATGTGGCGGAGATTTGAGCAATGATGAACTTGCGCACTTACATAAACTCTGGAGTGATGATGAATTTCCTAGAACCTTTAAGCGAGAGGGCGCCTCGCTAATAATCACCGCCCGCGACGACCAATAGCTCCGAGGGCCACAAGAAGGGTTTCTGGAGAGACCTCAAGCGCCTCGCAAAGTGGAGCAATCACATCTACTCCTGGTGTTCGCTCTTGTCGAAAGTATCTTGAGAGTGAACCGCGATCTATTCCGGTCTTTTGATGCAATTCCTCGAGCCCAGAGATACCTAACTCTTCCATGCGAGTCCGTAACCAGGCTGCACTCTCGTCCGCACTTATTCGCGAACTCTTCTTCAATCCGCCGACCATAAGAACTCCTACTCGGGTATGGCCCCTTTTCTAAGCAAACCATAAGTTAGCGCATCTTCCAACGCCATAGCCGATGCAGCAATAACATTTTCATGAACGCCTACTGTGCTCCATTCCCCATTTCCATCCGAAGTTTCAACCAATACCCGAGTGACGGCACCTGTTCCAAGCCGCCCTTCCAGAATTCTTACCTTGTAATCCGTTAGCTCAAGGCCCTTAATCTCCGGGAATATGTTCTCAAGGCCATTGCGAAGTGCGTTATCAATTGCATTGACCGGTCCATTACCTGTACCAGTTGATTCAATCTTCTTACCCTTTGCATTAACTACAACGCTTGCTCGTGAAGTTACGGTTCGATCTGGATTTTGATCGACAGTCGTCTCCCAACTCTCTATTGTGAAGTATTTAGGACGCTTTCCTTCCACCTCTTCGCGAAGGAGTAATTCGAAAGAGGCATCAGCGGCCTCGAAGGTAAAGCCTCGTGCTTCCAACTCCTTGACCCGCTCAACTATCCGAGATGGAACCGACTTATCAGCGCCAAGATTGATACCGAGTTCCTGTGATTTCAATTCGATCGATGCTCGGCCCGCCATGTCGGAGACCAACATCCGCATATCGTTTCCAACTAGTTCTGGATCCTCATGTTGATACATCGCCGGATCGACCTTGATTGCTGAGGCATGTAGCCCAGCTTTATGCGCAAATGCAGAGATACCCACATATGGTTGACGAGCACTTGGAGCAACATTTGTTACTTCAGCGACCGCATGAGAGATTCGGAATGCTTCTTCTAACTTGCCTTCTGGAAGAACTTGTTGCTTCTTCTTTAACTGTAGATTTGCGATGATTGAGACTAAATCGGCGTTACCCGTCCGCTCGCCGTAGCCATTTATAGTTCCTTGCACATGAGTGGCTCCAGCCGCAACGGCAGCAAGAGAGTTTGCAATCGCACAACCAGTGTCGTTATGGCAATGAATTCCAAGTCTTGCAGAGCTTCGCTCAAGCACATCGTGAACTACTTGGGAGAGTTCATCGGGCAACATTCCGCCATTTGTATCGCAGAGCGCAATCACATCGGCGCCAGCTTCAGCGGCTACTCGAACGACTTCTAAGGCATAGTTGGAATTTGAGCGATAGCCATCAAAGAAATGTTCGGCGTCGAGAAATACTCTTTGGCCGCCATCCCGTAAGAATCTAATTGAATCCCTTATCATCGCGAGATTCTCATCAAGAGTGGTACGAAGGGCTAACTCAACATGGCGATCATGAGATTTAGCGACCAATGTGACTGCGGGCGCTCCGGAATCAGCAAGAGCCTTAAGGAGTAAATCCTCTTCCGCTTTTACATTGGGCCTGCGGGTAGCTCCAAAAGCAACAAAGGTCGCGCTCTTCAATTTCAATTCGCTCTTAGCTAACTTGAAAATCTCCGTATCTTTTGGATTCGCTCCTGGCCAGCCACCCTCAATAAAACCAACACCTAAATCATCTAAGTGGCGCGCGATAGTTAGCTTGTCATGAACTGAGAGATTTAGCCCCTCTTGTTGAGCGCCATCTCTTAACGTTGTGTCATAGACATGAAATGCATCAGATATGGCCACTAGCAGACCTTCCGCATCCAGCCATGCTTATCTTCAATAGTTCCATGTTGGATTCCGAGTAGATGGCTACGAATCTGCATGGTTATCTCACCAGGAGTTCCATCTCCCGTGACCCAAGTTCCAGCGGCGCTCTTTGCAGTTCCAACTGGGGCGATTACTGCGGCAGTTCCACAGGCAAAGATTTCAGAAATCTCACCGCTTGCAACTCCATCGCGCCACTCATCGATATTGATCATTCCCTCTTGCGTCTTGTAGCCGAGATCTTTTGCAACGGTAAGAATTGAATCGCGTGTGATTCCAGGAAGGAGCGTTCCAGTCAACCTTGGAGTAAAGATGGTTGCATCCTTACCTCGGCCCTTGACGAAGTAGAGATTCATTCCACCCATCTCTTCGACCCAGCGACGCTCTATCGCATCTAGCCAGACAACTTGATCGCAACCCTCTTTAGCCGCCTGTTGCTGTGCGAGAAGTGATGCAGCGTAATTACCTCCGCACTTTGCCTCTCCAGTACCACCAAGAGCGGCACGCACATACTCAGTTGAGATCCAAACTGTGACAGCTTTTGCAGCATTGAAATATGCCGCCGCAGGTGTTGCAATTACTGAGAAGAGCGCTTTGTTGCTTGGACGAACACCTAAACCAACTTCGGTAGCAATCATGAACGGTCGAAGATAAAGAGATTCGCCAATCTTCTTCGGCACCCAAGCTGCATCCACTTCAACTAACTTTGCAACACAAGAAACAAAATCATCAACCGGTAGCTCTGGAAGAGCGATTCGGGCAGCGCTCTTAGCAAAACGCAGACCATTGGCATCAGGGCGGAAGAGAGCAATCGAGCCATCAGGTTGTGAGTAGGCCTTCATTCCTTCAAATATTTCCTGGCCGTAGTGAAAAACCATCGATGCCGGATCCATTGAGAGGGGTCCATAGGCGCGAACTTGGGCGTCGCCCCAACCAGATGATTGGTTCCATTCTGCTAAGACCATGTGGTCGGTGAAGTAGCGACCAAAGCCTGGTTCAGCAACATATTTCTCGCGGAGATCGTTCGCGACCGGACTCGTCGAGGGAGTTACATTAATTCTCACTTAAGTGCTCCCACTAAAGCTGCGCCAACTTCACTCGTACTCCGCTTGGTGTCACCACGTTTGGCCAGATCGTTCTCCACAGCGCGCTCAACATCTAGAGCGGCGTCATCGTGCCCGAGGTGACGGAGCATCATCGCAACAGACATGACTGTTGCAGTAGGGTCCGCAATTCCTTTTCCAGCGATATCTGGGGCTGAACCATGAACCGGTTCAAACATGGATGGGAATTTTCGTTCCGGATTTATATTTCCAGATGCAGCTAATCCAATACCGCCACATATTGCAGCGGCAATATCGGTGAGAATATCTCCGAATAAATTATCGGTCACAACCACATCAAAGCGTTCTGGGTTAGTAACAAAGAACATGGAAGCAGCATCGACATGAAGATAATCGGTTGTGACTTCCGGGAACTCCTTAGCAACCTCATTGAAGGTTCGAGTCCAAAGACTTCCCGCTCTAACGAGGACGTTGTTCTTGTGCACCAGAGTTAATTTCTTGCGTGGTCGTTTCATGGCTCGAGCAAATGCATCTCTTATTACTCGCTCTGCGCCTCGGCGAGTATTAAGGCTCTCCTCAGTTGCAATTTCAGAGGGCGTTCCCTCAGCTAATACTCCTCCGGCGCCAACATATGGACCCTCGGTTCCTTCGCGTACAACTATGAAGTCGATTGGAGATTCTGTGCGAAGTGGACCGCGCACAGTTGGATAGAGCCGTGCGGGTCGGAGATTTATGTAATGATCAAATGCGAAACGGAGCTTTAGCAATAGCCCACGTTCTAGTACGCCGCTAGGCACCGATGGATCTCCGACTGCTCCGAGAAGAATCACATCGAAGTTTTTTAGCTCTTCCAAGATTGAATCTGGGAGCGTCTCGCCGGTGCGGTGCCATAACTTGGCACCAAGTTCGAATTCTTTACGTGTGAACTCAAGCCCATGCTTCTTAGAGACGGCATCGAGGACTCTGATTCCTTCCGCTACGACTTCAGGTCCAATTCCGTCACCGGCAATCACCGCAAGCTTGTATTTACTCATACTTTCAACGAGACCGTTCTCGCTAAGTTAGCGCCGGTTGCCTTAGCAACGCCAGCCACAATTTCATCTGGGATCGCAGAATCTACTGTGATTGCCATGAGCGCTTCTCCGCCAGCAGAACTTCGAGCTACCTGCATGCTCGCAATATTTATTCCAGCCTTTCCTAAGGTTTCACCTACAACGCCAACAACGCCAGGACGATCGGTGTAACGGAGGAAAAGTAAATGATCCGTAGGTGGAAGGTCTAGATCGAACTTATCGATAGCGATTATCTTCTCGATCTTCTTAATTCCAACCAAGGTGCCATCAACTGTTACATGAGTACCGTCGCTGAACGCAGCCTTTAGCGAGATCATGCTCCGGTATTCCGGACTTACTGGATCGGTAGTCACGGTAGAGGTAAAACCTCGCTCTTGCGCAAGGCCAGGTGCATTTACATATGTGACATCTTCTGCACCGGTAGTAACTAACGCCCCCTTCAGCGCGGAGGTTGCAAGAACTGAACAATCATGTTCGCTCACCTCACCTTTTACAATAACTTCAACGGAAACTGGAAGCTCATCTGCAAGTGCAGTAGCAACTTGAGATAGCTTTTCAACTAGCGGCAGAGATGGGCGAATCTCTTCATGAATCTCGCCACCTTTAACATTCACTGCATCTGGGACTAATTCACCGGCGAGCGCTTTTCGAACCGAGACGGCCACAGCGATACCGGCGCGTTCTTGGGCTTCATCAGTAGATGCGCCAAGGTGCGGAGTGGCTACGACGTTATCAAGGGCAAAGAGCGGGGAATCGGTGCATGGCTCAGTTGCAAAGACATCAAGACCAGCGCCACCAACTCGTCCCTCTTTCAAAGCATCAAAGAGCGCGGATTCATCAAGTACACCACCGCGAGCAGCATTGATGATTCGAACCGAAGGCTTCACTTTCTTCAACGCCTCAACTCCGATGAGATTTGCAGTCTCTTTTGTCTTAGGAAGATGAATCGTTATGAAGTCAGAACGCTTCAAAAGCTCATCTAGTGAAACAAGATCGACACCTAATTGGGCGGCGCGCGCAGGTTGTAGATAAGGATCATAAGCAATAACGCTCATTCCAAAGGCCTGCATTCTGCTTGCAACGAGTTGGCCGATTCGACCAAAGCCCACAATTCCAAGGGTCTTCTCAAAGAGTTCTGCTCCAGTGTATTTAGAACGCGCCCACTTACCACCTTTAAGGGCCATATTTGCAGGCACAACAAAACGGGCCGAGGCAAGGATGAGAGAGATTGCTAATTCAGCAGCGCTGACAATATTTGAAGTTGGAGCGTTCACAACCATCACGCCGGCCGTTGTCGCGGCAGGAATATCGACGTTATCGAGTCCGACTCCAGCGCGCGCAATGACCTTCAAGCCCTTTGCGGCGCTGATTGCTTCTTGATCCATCTTCGTTGCCGATCGAATCAGAACTGCATCAACGCCTTTTGCTAACGCGGCAAGTAGTTCAGTGCGATTAGCGCCATCACAATTTCGAATTTCGAAATCAGGACCTAGCGCATCTACCGTTGCCGGGCTTAGCTCTTCAGCGATTAAAACTATTGGTTTACTCACGTGCAGCAGAACCTTCCTTGTAATCATCCTTATTAGATGACTTGACCCATGACATCATCGAACGAAGTTCTCGCCCAACTTTCTCAATTGGATGGCTCTCACCCTTTGCGCGAAGCGACTTGAACTCTGGAGCGCCCGCATCTTGATCATCAATAAATCGCTTGGCGAAAGCGCCGCTCTGGATATCAGCCAGCACAGCTTTCATATTCTCTTTAACTCGTGGATCAATTACTCGAGGTCCGGAGATGTAATCACCATATTCTGCGGTATCAGAAACTGACCAACGCTGCTTTGCGATTCCACCTTCATACATCAGATCCACAATGAGTTTTAGCTCATGGAGACATTCAAAATAAGCAACTTCTGGTTGGTAGCCAGCTTCAATCAGCGTTTCAAAACCATACATAACAAGTTGTGAAGCGCCGCCACAAAGCACGGACTGCTCACCAAATAGATCCGTTTCGGTCTCTTCGGTGAAGGTGGTAAGAATTGCGCCAGCGCGTAATCCGCCCATCGCCTTTGCATATGAGAGCGTCAATGGCCAGGCACTTCCAGTTGCATCTTGCTCGACAGCGACGATATCTGGAACTCCGCGTCCGGCAGCAAATTCACGGCGCACTAGATGGCCGGGGCCCTTCGGAGCAACCATGCAGACATCAACATTTGCGGGTGGTTTGATGTAACCAAAACGAATATTGAAGCCATGTCCAAAGAAGAGCGCATCGCCAGCTTTGAGATTTGGCTCAATCGATTCTTTATAAATATGACGCTGCTTATGATCTGGCGCGAGCAACATAATCACTGTGGCTTCTTTAACGGCATCAGCTACTGAGAGAACTCGAAGTCCTTCTTGTTCTGCTTTCGCACGAGACTTAGATCCTTCGGCAAGACCAACTCGGACATCAACGCCGCTATCGCGAAGGTTGAGAGCATGGGCATGGCCTTGTGAGCCATAACCAATTACTGCGACCTTTCTTCCTTGAATTACCGATAGATCGGCATCTTCTTCGTGATAGATGGTTGCCACGTTATCTCCCTTTATCTCGTTTCTTATTTTTAATTCTGATAGTCCTGAGTCTGCTGGTGAGTCTCAGATGAAGCCAAGCCCGTCTCGATGGCGGTCTGTTCGGCTAAGGTCTTTGCGCCGAATTCGATTGCGATTGCTCCTGATTGAACAAGCTCTCGAATGCCAAGTTTCTCCAACTTCTTAACTAAATCCGAGAGATCCTTATTATTTGCAACGGCTTGGATTATGCAGCTTCCATCGCGCTCATCGACAATCTCAGCAGTAAGTCCACTTATAAGCGCTTCAACTTCGCTTCGTTTTGCCGCAACCTTTGCGAAGAGAAGTTCACGCTGCCTGGATCCACTCTCTGTCATCTCCTGAATTCCAATTACATTGACTAGTTTGAAGAGCTGTGCGCTTACTTGATCAAGCGCATGCCCCTCGAGATTTAGCACGATAGTCATACGAGAGACCTTTGGATCCTCGGTAGGACCAACCGCTAGAGAATCAATGTTGTAACCGCGACGGGAAAAAAGGCTGGCAACGCGAGCTAGAACGCCAGGGCTATTTTCAACGAGGACTGCGAGGGTGTGTTGGGCCATTTCTATAACTCCTGTGACTCCCAGTCCGGCGCCATTTCGCGGGCGATCATGATGTCATCATTTGATGTTCCCGCGGCGACCATTGGCCAGACCATGGCATCGCGATGAACGCTAAAGTCAACGACTACCGGCGCATCATTAATCGCATTTGCTTCTTTAATAATCTTGTCAACATCGCCCTTTGATTCACATAGAAGGCCAACGCAACCCATCGCTTCCGCAAGTTTTGCAAAGTCAGGTACGCGCTTTGAATTCAAATCAGTATTTGAATATCTACCTTGATAAAAGAGAGTCTGCCATTGGCGAACCATTCCAAGAGATTCGTTATTGATAATCGCTACCTTGATTGGAATATTGTTGAGCGCGCAAGTTACAAGTTCTTGATTGGTCATCTGAAAACAACCATCGCCATCAATCGCCCAGACCGGAGTATCTGGAAGACCAACTTTTGCACCCATCGCAGCTGGAACTGCATAGCCCATAGTTCCTAATCCACCGGAGTTGAGCCAGGTTCTTGGTTTCTCATACTTGATAAATTGAGAAGCCCACATCTGGTGTTGACCAACACCGGCAACATAGACCGCATCAGGCCCGGTGATTTGGCCAATTCGCTCGATTACATATTGCGGTGAGAGCGATCCATCACTCGGTTCGTTGTAACCAAGAGGATAAGTAGAGCGAAGTGAATTCATCTGGCGCCACCAAGTAGTTAAATCTGGCTTATTCTTTTTGAACTCTGTTTCTACAGCTGGAATTAACGCTCGAATTGTTGGTCCCAAATCTCCAATAACAGGGACATCGGCATAGCGATTCTTACCAATCTCAGCTGGGTCAATATCTGCATGAATAATCTTCGCGTTTACAGCGAAGGTGCTTAGCTTTCCTGTTACTCGATCATCAAATCGCGCACCTAGAGTTATCAATAAATCAGCCTTTTGAAGCGCGGTTACAGCAGCAACGGTGCCATGCATGCCAGGCATTCCAAGGTGTTGTGGATGGCTATCCGGGAAAGCGCCTCGGGCCATCAAGGTTGTAACGACTGGTGCACCAATTACTTCAGCAAGCTTTAGTAAATCATTAGCAGCATTTGCCTTGATTACTCCGCCACCGATGTAAAAGACTGGCTTTGAAGATTGGGCGATGAGGGATGCGGCATCTCTTATTGATTGTGAATTGGGTTCGAACTGTGGTCGATATCCGCGAAGTTCAGCGCGCTTTGGATAGCTAAAAGTTGTCATCTTTTGGAGCGCATCTTTAGCGATATCAACAAGAACCGGTCCAGGACGACCGGAGTTTGCGATGTAGAAAGCCTCTGAGATTGCACGTGGAATATCGGCGGGATCAGTAATCAAATAATTATGTTTCGTTACTGGCATGGTGACGCCACGAATATCAGCTTCTTGGAAGGCATCAGTACCGATCGCTGGTGCTGGAACTTGGCCTGTGATTGCCACTATAGGAACCGAGTCCATATGCGCATCAGCTAGAGGTGTAACTAAGTTAGTTGCTCCCGGACCGGAGGTTGCGATACACACTCCAGCCTTTCCAGTTACTTGGGCATAGCCGGTTGCAGCATGTCCGGCGCCTTGTTCATGGCGAACCAGAATATGTCGGATCTTTGAATCGTAGATTGGATCGTAAGCAGGAAGAATTGCGCCGCCCGGGATACCGAACATCACTTCAACGCCGGCTTCTTCCAAAGCACGCACGAGTGATTGTGCTCCAGTTATCTCGTTACTCATCTTCCGCTCCTTTCCGTTACTAGTAAATATCCCTATTAATGCAAAAACCCTCAGTTTCCTGAGGGTGCGCGTGATCTTTAAGTTAGATCACGCGCAACGAATCACCACCACTGATGAAGAGAAGGTGTTCGTTGACATGCGGTGAATTATTCCGTCACTAAATGGGGGTAGTCAACCCCTGAGATGCGCATCTCAGATTATGGAATCAGATTACGGACTAGTCGCAAACCGCCCCGCGGGAGGCCGAACCAACCAATTTCACATACTTCGAAAGGACTCCATAGGTGTACCTAGGAGGTAGCGGCTTGAAACTCTTGCGCCGTTCCTCGAGTTCTCTCGCATCTACCAACAAATCTAATGTGCGAGCTTTTACATCAATTCGAATTCGATCACCATTTCTAACTAACGCAATCGGTCCACCATCGACAGCTTCAGGTGAAACATGTCCGACGCAAAGTCCAGTAGTTCCACCCGAGAATCTTCCATCAGTAATCAACAAGACAGATTTTCCAAGGCCGGCGCCCTTAATCGCGCCAGTAATCATCAACATCTCACGCATGCCCGGGCCGCCCTTTGGACCTTCATATCGGATGACTACAACATCGCCTGCGTTGATTGTTCCATCTTCGAGTGCATCCATTGCGCCTTGTTCTCTATCAAAGACTCGGGCTGGACCTTCAAAGACATCTACACCAACTCCAGCAACTTTTGTTACAGCGCCTTCTGGAACAAGTGAACCACCCAAAATTGTAATTCCACCACTTGTGGCAAGAGGAGATGAGACCGCTTTGAGAATCTGGCCATCGGGATCAGGTGGTGCAATCTCCTTTAGATTTTCTGCCATCGTCTTTCCAGTGACAGTCATGCAATCGCCATGAATTAATCCAGCGTCAAGGAGCGCCTTTAGAACTACCGGAACTCCACCGATTTTGTCGACATCGTTCATCACGTATTTTCCAAAAGGTTTTAGATCGCCAAGAAGTGGAACTTTCGAACCTACGCGATGGAAATCATCCATACTTAGATCAACTCGAGCTTCATGAGCGATTGCTAGTAGATGAAGTACCGCGTTAGTGGATCCACCTAAAGCCATGAGAATTGTTATCGCATTCTCAAAAGCTTGTTTTGTGAGTATGTCACGGGTTCGAATTCCTTGACGAATCAAATTCACCACAGCAGCGCCCGATGCAATCGCATAAGCATCTCTTCTTCGATCTATGGACGGAGGTGCGGCGGAGCCGGGCAAGGATAGGCCGAGCGCTTCACCAATCGATGCCATCGTATTTGCGGTGTACATGCCGCCACAGGCGCCTTCACCGGGGCAGATAGCGCGTTCAATTTTGTCCACTTCTTCTTGGGAGATTAATCCACGTGCACATGCACCGACCGCTTCAAAAGCATCAATGATGGTGACATCTCGACCATCCACTTTTCCGGGCATTATGGAACCGGCATAAACAAATACTGAGGCCACATTAATCCGAGCTGCGGCCATCATCATTCCCGGAAGAGATTTATCGCACCCAGCGAAAGTAACCATGCCATCTAAGCGCTCAGCTTCCATCACAGTTTCCACCGATTCGGCAATGACTTCGCGCGAGACGAGCGAGAAGTGCATCCCTTCATGGCCCATGGAAATCCCATCAGAAATAGAGATGGTTCCAAACTGCATCGGGAATCCGCCGGCTTCAATTACGCCCTTCTTAGAAGCTTTAGCTAGGCGATCAAGTGAGAGATTGCAAGGAGTAACTTCATTCCAAGAGGATGCGATTCCGATTTGTGGTTTCTCCCAATCGGCATCAGTCATGCCAACGGCACGGAGCATTCCGCGAGCAGGTGCTCGCTCTAAACCATCTGTTACGAGATAAGACCGTGGCTTCATCGGGTTCTTACTCATAAGCTCAACCTTGTCCTAGATGTTTTAAAAGTAGTTCTCTTACTTTAGCGGCATCAGCCTGGCCTTTTGTCTCTTTCATGACTGCACCAATCAGCGCGCCCGCAGCTGGGATATGACCATTGCGAACTTTCTCAGCAACATCTGGTTGTGCGGCAATCGCTTTCTCTATTGCTTGTAGTAGCGCCGAGTCATCTGAGACAACTTTTATCCCACGTTTCTCAATAATCTCACTTGGTCTACCTTCATTATTGATGACGCCTTCAACGACTTGGCGAGCTAACTTATCGGTGAGCTCACCTTTTACGATTAGGGCGACAACTTCGGCTACATCTTTAGAAGTGATTGGAAGAGATGCCGCAGGAACTTCGCGTTCATTAGCGAGTCGGGCTATCTCGCCAAGCCACCAACTTCTAGCACGGGTTGGGTCAGCGCCGAGTTTTACGGTCTCTTCTACTTGATCGAGAACATCGGCATTAATCATCGCGGCCATCTCTTTATCGGGAACCTGCCACTCTTCTTGGATTCGCTTTCTTCTTACCGAGGGCTTTTCTGGAAGTGAACTACGTATCTTCTCAATCCAATCCGCAGCAGGTGCAACCGGCACAAGATCAGGCTCTGGAAAATAGCGGTAATCCTCAGCCTGTTCCTTCGAGCGACCTGGGGTTGTTTCGCCCGTATCTTCATGGAAGTGGCGAGTTTCTTGAATGACCCGTTCACCTTTATCCAAGATGCCGGCATGACGAATCATCTCGCTTCTTACGGCTCGCTCCACACTTCGAAGCGAGTTCACATTCTTTGTCTCGCTACGAGTACCAAGTTTTTCTGCTCCGATTAGTCGGAGTGAAACATTGGCATCACAACGTAGCGATCCCTGCTCCATCTTCACGTCACTTACTCCAAGGGATCTAAGAATGTCGCGCAGCTCAGAGACATAGGCTCGCGCAACCTCAGGTGCGTACTTACCAGTTCCAGTCAGAGGTTTGGTGACAATCTCTACGAGCGGAATTCCGGCGCGGTTGTAATCAAGGAGTGAGTAATCAGCACCGTGAATGCGACCAGTCGCGCCGCCCATATGAAGAGATTTACCAGTGTCCTCTTCCATATGGACTCGTTCAATCTCAACTCGATACTCCTTAACGCCTTCTTCAGTATCGATCTTCACATCAAGGAATCCGCCAAAACAGATTGGTTCGTCATATTGCGAAGTCTGAAAGTTCTTTGGCATATCAGGATAGAAATAATTCTTACGGGCAAATCTTGAAAACGGTGCAATCGAGCAGTTAAGTGCTAATCCAATCGCAATCGTGTACTCAATTGCTTTGCCATTTACCGCCGGAAGTGCGCCAGGAAGCCCTAGGCATACTGGACAAACTTGGGTATTTGGAGGCGCACCAAACTCTGTGCTGCACCCACAGAACATCTTCGACTTGGTGCCGAGCTCAACGTGGACTTCTAAACCAAGAACTGGCTCATATTTCTCAATTACCTTCTCATATGAGAGCGCCATCATTTCGCCCCCAGCTTCGGAGCTTTAGTGAGAATCGGTGCTCCCCACTTTGAATTCAAGGCTGCTTCGAGAGCTGCGCCAACTTGATAGAGACGATCATCTTTCATCGCTCCCGCCATGATCTGAAAACCTGCGGGTAGGCCATCTTCATCAGCAAGTCCGGATGGAATAGAAATTCCACATACACCAGCAAGATTTGTAGGAATAGTGGCTATGTCATTTAGGTACATAGCAATCGGATCATTTGACTTCTCGCCAATCTTAAATGCTGTTGTGGGAGCGGTTGGTGAGACTAAGACATCAGCTTTGGCAAACGCGTTCTCAAAATCACGAGAAATCAAAGTACGAACTTTTTGAGCGCTTCCGTAATATGCATCGTAATATCCACTTGATAGGGCGTATGTACCAAGGATGATTCTCCGTTTTACTTCTTTGCCAAAGCCGACCTCGCGTGTGGCATTCATTACCTCTTCGGCCGAGCCATCACCAACGCGAATTCCGTATCGCATCGCATCAAAGCGAGCGAGATTCGAGGAACACTCACTTGGGGCAATCAGATAATAAGCAGCTAACGCATACTCAAAGTTTGGACAGGAAACTTCTACAATCTCAGCGCCAAGTTTTGCTAACTCTTCAAGAGATTCATTGAACCGCTTAAGAACTCCGGCCTGATAGCCCTCGCCTTGTAACTCTTTAATCACGCCAATCTTCATTCCTTTAACCGAAGCGTTCTTTGCCGCCGTAACCACCGGTGGAATCGGAGCGTTGATTGAAGTTGAGTCCATTGGGTCGTAGCCGCCAATTACTTCATGTAGGTATGCGGCATCTAATACATTTCGAGCACAAGGACCTGCTTGATCAAGTGACGATGAGAATGCGACTAACCCATAGCGAGAGACCCCGCCATAAGTTGGCTTAACTCCAACAGTTCCCGTCACAGCAGCGGGTTGACGAATCGAACCACCAGTATCGGTACCAATCGCAAGTGGCGCTTCAAATGCAGCTAACGATGCTGAAGAGCCACCGCCCGATCCACCGGGAATTCGACTTAGGTCCCATGGATTATGAGTCGGGAAATATGCCGAGTTCTCAGTAGAAGAACCCATAGCAAATTCATCCATATTGGTTTTGCCAAGAATGATCACTCCAGCAGCCTTTAGGCGCGAGACCACAGTTGAGTCATATGGAGGACGCCAACCTTCTAACATCTTGGAACCACAAGTTGTGGGCACTCCTTGTTGAACCATTACATCTTTAAGTGCAAGTGGTACTCCAGCAAGAGGTGATAACTTCTCGCCAGACTTTCTTCTTTGATCGACAGCCTTTGCTTGTGCCAGCGCACCTTCATTATCAACATAGAGAAATGCTTTAACTTCGCCATCAACAGCGGCGATTCGATCTAAGTGCGCCTTCGTGAGTTCGACTGCGGTTATTTCGCCCTTAACAAGGGCAGTGGCCATCTCAGTAGCGCTCTTCTCGTAGATCATTCTTCACCGAGAATCTGTGGGACTTTAAACCTTTGTTCTTCTTGTGCAGGCGCACCTGATAGCGCTTGTTCAGGAGTAAGGCTGGGGCGATTTTCATCGGCACGGAAAACATTTGTTATGGGAAGCGGATGTGAGGTTGGCGGTACATCTTGACCTGCAACTTCTTGCACCCGCGCGACCGCATCGAGGATTACGGAAAGCTCGCTTGATAGATGATCTAACTCAGCAGGAGTCATCTCGATACGCGCGAGGCGAGCGAGATTTGCGACATCATCACGAGAAATCTTCGACATAGAGGTCACCTTACCGAAATTACTTTCGGATTTGCCCACTCCCTTTTACTACCCAAGTAGTGGTGGTCATTTGATCTAATCCCATCGGTCCCCGCGCATGAAGTTTCTGATTTGAGATTCCAATCTCGGCCCCAAAGCCCATCTCTTCCCCATCAGTGAATCGGGTGGAGGCGTTTACCATTACGGCGGCGCAATCTGAGAGAGCGATAAAGCGCTGTGCCGTCTCATCATTCTCGGTAACTATCGCTTCGGTGTGCTGAGTTCCATATTTGTTTATATGTGCCATCGCGCCATCGACATCAGTGACGACGCCTATATTCATCTCAAGCGTCCCGTACTCTGTTGACCAATCACTTTCTGCAGCTTTCGCAGCCGGAATCCCTAGGCTATTAGCAATTTGTAGGCTTTGTGAATCACAATGCAACTTCACATTGGCATCACTTAGTCCCTTGAGTGCGATTGGCAAAAACTTATCGGCGATTTCCTGGTGAACCAATAAAGTCTCAGCCGCATTACATACAGAAGGTCTATGAGTCTTTGCGTTTATAGCTATAGGTAGAGCCTTTACAAGATCGGCATCTTTATCTACGAAGACATGGCATACACCCGCACCGGTCTCAATCGTTGGCACTAACGCTTCATCGACAACGGTACGAATCAGGGCTGCAGATCCTCTAGGGATTACTAGGTCAACCTTCCCCCGCGCATGTAAGAGCGCTCTCACCGTGTCACGATCATCAGAAGGAATTAGTTGGATGACTTCCGGGGAAATTTCACTCTTTGATAAGGCTTGCTTGATTACCTTAACGAGTACTTCATTACTCTTCTTCGCCGTGGAGGAGCCGCGCAGTAAAGTGGCACTGCCAGACATCAACAGAATTACAGCGGCATCGACGGTAACGTTCGGGCGCGCTTCGTAAATCATCCCAACTACGCCAAATGGAACGCTAAATTGAGTTAACTCCAAACCATTCTCTAGCGTCCGTGAGTTGATTACTCGTCCAAGCGGATCAGGAAGAACAGCAACCTTCTTAGTGCCACCGATAATTCCATCAATTCGAGAGTCATTGAGCAACAAGCGATCCAAAAGCGATTCAGATAATCCAGCCGCACGCTCACGCGCGACATCCTCGCTATTTGCAGCCAATATCTCACTGCGCGATGAATCTAACTCACTTGCAATGGTTAGGAGGGCCTTTTTGCGAGCTTCATAAGAGCTAGTGCGAAGCGTTTGAGCAGCTTTACGTGCGGTGTCTGCTAAGTCTGCAATCAATTTATCGTTACTCATAGAAGCACCAAATCATCACGATGAACGAGTTCTCGCTCAAATTCAGGGCCAAGATCGCGCGCCAATTCCTTTGTGGAACGCCCCAACATTGCAGGAATTTCATTCGCATCAAAACCAACAAGCCCCCGAGCAATTATGGATCCATCTGGTGCCACAATCTCTACGGTATCTCCGGCACTGAAGTCGCCACTCACTTTTGTAGTACCGGCCGGAAGTAGTGAGACACCTCTTTCGCGGAGAGCTTTAGCTGCGCCTTCATCTACATATAACTTTCCATGGGGTGTTGCAGCGTGAGCTAACCAGAGCAGGCGAGAAGGTTGGCGTTCCCGGACGGCTTTGAAGAGCGTTCCGACTCGCTCACCCTTCATTGCATCACTTACTTTTTCAAGCGAGGTAAGGAGTAACGGAATACCTGCGCCGGTTGCAATTCGAGCAGCTTCAATTTTCGTGACCATTCCCCCACTTCCAACCTTTGAGACAGATCCCCCAATTTCAGCGTTTCCAAGTGAAGCGATTTCTTCAACTTCAAAGATTGGCTTTGCACCAGTTTGTGATGGTGGCGCGTCATACAGAGCATCAACATCGGTCAGAAGAATCAATAAGTCAGCGCTAATCAGATGCGAAACGAGAGCTGCAATTCGATCATTATCTCCAAATCGAATTTCTTGGGTTCCAACGGAATCATTTTCATTAATGATGGGCACAACCCCTAGTTGGAGCAGTTTAGTTAAAGTGCGTTGGACATTTTGGTAGTGAGAGCGACGAACTACATCATCAATCGTCAAAAGAACTTGTGAGCCAACTATCGAATAGCGAGCTAGTGATTCGGTATAGCGATGTACGAGTAAACCTTGGCCGACCGCAGCAGCTGCTTGTTGAGTGGCGAGATCCTTTGGCCTTGAGGTAAGCCCTAAAGGAGTTAAGCCAGCAGCAATCGCACCCGAAGAAACTATTACGACTTCACTTCCGGACTTCTTCAAGTTAGCAACAACATCAACTAGCGAATCCACAGCTTCAGACTTCAATCCAGCCGCATCGACTCCCGTCAGCGATGAGGAACCGATCTTTATTACAACTCGCTTCGGGGCGCGTAATTCCTCACGATTACTCACTTGGAATCACCTTCTATTCTGGGTGAAGTTGGGTCAACAACTTGATACTCCCATTGTTGGGCTAATTCTTCATCATCGAGCTGATCAATTGCTTCCTCATCGAATTTCTCCCAACCTCTTGGGATTCGAAGATCATCGCCACGTGGACCGGCAAGAAGTTCAGCGCCGGCTTCGATGGTTGGCTCCCAATCAAATACAACCGCATCTTCATCGCTACCAATCCGAACCTCATCGCCAGCTTTCGCACCTAACTTGAAGAGTTCGCGCTCGACACCCAAACTTGCAAGTCGATCGGCGAGATAACCAATTGCTTCGGCATTTGCGAAGTTTGTCTGATGCACCCAGCGCTCCGGTTTAGTTCCGATCACAGTGAATGAACCATCTTCATTAGCCACTACCTTAAAGCCGCGATCATCTACAGGTGTTGGACGAAGAACAATTCGAGTCTTCTCATCTAGTGATTGGCGAGAGCGATATTCGTTGACGGTACGTGCCATGGCATAGAGAAGTTCTTGAAGGCCGATGCGAGCAGCAGCAGAAATCTTGTAGACCTCATAACCGCGCTCTTTAAAGATCGGTGCAACCATCTCAGCTATTGCAGCGCCATCTGGCAGATCGACTTTATTAAGAGCAATAATTCGAGGACGATCACTTAGATCTGCTGAGTAGTTCTTTAGCTCTGCTTCAATAATCTCAAAGTCCTTGATTGGATCTCGCTCCGTTTCAAGTGAGCCGCAGTCAAGTACGTGAACCAACGCTGCGCAGCGCTCAACGTGGCGGAGGAACTCAAGACCAAGGCCTTTTCCTTCCGATGCTCCAGGAATCAGTCCTGGTACATCGGCAACAGTGAATCTTGAATCACCAGCTTGCACTACACCTAAATTTGGAGCGAGGGTTGTAAATGGATAGTCGGCAATCTTTGGCCGCGCCGCTGAGATAGCGGCAA
>JACCDO011741060.1_pt1 | contig 19849 bp, 26 predicted proteins | sample 7446101 | NCBI WGS metagenome assembly JACCDO01 (sample SAMN15323440, study PRJNA562643) | freshwater metagenome | isolation source: river surface water | place: USA:Blue River Watershed | collected 2017-08-16
AAATAACTCCTCAGTAATAGATTTGGATAAAACCATGTCGGGCGTAATAAACGCCACTTGATCATTGTAACCATGACAGATTTTGTTTAGATTGCATTTTGATTACATTAGAATCTGATGCCTAAGGGAAGCTGATTTGTTAACCAAACCATTGAAAAATTTAGAGATTTTGCTATTACCCTGGAAGAGCGCTTCTAGCGACGCGTTTTTCATACGCAAAACAGTATTCATCGAGGAACAACAAGTTCCTCAGGAGCTTGAATTAGATGAGGAAGATCCTCGGGCTATTCATGCTCTTGCTACGCTCAATGCGCAGCCTATTGGCACCGCACGATTAGTCGATCTAGTGAATAACCAAGCTCAAATCGGACGTATGGCAGTTTTAGATCAATTCCGGGGTCAAGGCATCGGCCAACAAATCCTAAAGAAGTTAATGCTTTATGCTCGAGAAAAAGGGGTAACTAGCCTGGTTCTGCACTCTCAAGTTAGCGCTATTCCTTTTTATGAAAAGATGGGATTTATTGCCCAGGGGCCTATTTATGATGAAGCCGGCATACCTCATCGTAATATGATGTTGATATTCCCAAAATTTTCTAATAATCCATGACCACTCCAGCATCACATCAATCCCAAAACGACTTTGTTTACATCCACCGAGTTTGCTATTCAGATACTGATGCGGCTGGTTTCGTCTATCACGGCCGTTACCTAGAGATTTTTGAACGAAGCCGTGCTGAGTGGCTAGCGCAATACAACTTGAGTCCTACTAAGCTAATTAATGAATTTAATATTGTGATGCCAGTGCGCGAGCTCACTATGAACTTTTATAAACCTGGGCGTTTGGATGACATACTGCATATCACTCAAACAATTGAGCATCGTGGGCGGACACAGATATCAGTAAAGCAAACAGCCCAGAGAAAACCACCTGATGGCGATGAACTCCAAGTAATTGCCAGCGCTACATTGCACATCGTATGTGTTGACACCATCACTCTCAAGCCAAAAGCTTGGCCCGAATGGTTTTTTCCAGCGCAGTAAATTGAAGGTGGCTTATGTCTGACGGAAAATTACTCACCTTTGTAAAAGAATTGAGCTTACTACTCGAGAAAAAGCCCAGTGAAGCAATCATTTTTACTGAGGGTAAAGCGCTTTTAGAGAATCTCATTGCGGTTGATGATTGGTTGCCTGAGGCTTTCACTAAGCCGCATCCTCAATACTATCAACAGTATCTTCTGTATGCCGACCCATTAGATCGCTTTTCTATTGTGAGTTTTGTGTGGGGCCCAGGGCAAAAAACGCCGATTCATAATCACACCGTATGGGGTATGGTCGGCCAATTACGGGGTGAAGAAAAAGGTACGCCCTACTACCGCCAGGCTGATGGATGTTTTAAACCTGGAGAATCCACAATTTCTTTTCCAGGTCATGTCGATACTGTCTCACCAGGCACCCACGACATCCATGTTGTTGAAAATCACCTCTCTAGTCTAACCTCCATCAGCATTCATGTATATGGTGGCAATATTGGCAAGATCCAGCGTTCAGTTTTTGATCCGGTTACTGGCGCTGAAAAATCTTTTGTATCGGGCTACGCTAATACAGTGACCCCTAATCTCTGGAAGTCAGTCTAAATATGCAATTTCTGAATGATGAATAATCAAACTCAATCTATCGCTACCAGCGAACCAAGATTAACTTCTTTATCCCATGGAGGTGGCTGTGGTTGCAAGATTGCACCCGGTGTCCTCTCGGAAATACTCAAGAATGTTCCGCAATTACCCTTTCCTAAGGAACTCTTGATTGGTATTGAAACATCTGATGATGCTGCTGTTTATCAAATTAATGATTCTCAAGCCATCGTTGCTACCACGGATTTCTTTATGCCTATCGTCGATGATCCCTTTGACTTTGGCAAGATCGCAGCCACGAATGCCATTAGCGATATTTATGCCATGGGTGGCACCCCCTTATTTGCGCTTGCCCTTGTGGGCATGCCTATTAAAGTGTTATCCCATAAAACAATCGCGCGCATTTTAGAAGGCGGGTCTGATGCCTGCCGCGATGCAGGCATTCCGATTGCTGGCGGTCACACTATTGATTCCGTTGAGCCCATTTATGGTTTAGTGGCAATTGGCATCATTGACCCCAATCACGTAAAGAGTAATGCGAGCGCTAAGCCAGGAGATGTATTAATTCTAGGCAAGCCGCTTGGGGTTGGCATTCTATCAGCAGCATTAAAAAAAGATTTGCTTGGCCCTGATAGTTATGAAGAAATGATCGCTAATACGACAAAGCTCAATAGTGCCGGCCCAGACTTAGCCAAGCTTTCAGGAGTGCATGCCTTAACTGATGTGACTGGTTTTGGTTTAGCCGGTCATACGCTTGAACTAGCACGTGGTTCAAGTTGTACTGCCCATATTGATTGGAGTCAGGTACCCCTACTGTCCAATGTATTAAATCTTGCTGAGCAAGGCGTGATTACTGGGGCATCCGATCGCAACTGGCTTAGCTATGGTGATGAGATCAGCCTTCCAGCAGACTTCACTACTGCGCAACGCGCCTTATTGACTGATCCCCAAACCAGCGGGGGTCTCTTAGTCTCATGCAGCCCAGAAACTGTTAACGAAGTGTTAAATATCTTTAACCAACACCACTTTTTGAGTGCGCGCGTTATTGGACAAATGGGCAAACCACTGGAGAAACCTCTAGTAGTTGAATAGCTATAAGTTCGTTTCGAGTATTTATTACTTTAGATGAAACACGCTCGAAAAATCGAGCTGGCCATATCCAGCTTTACTGTGCGTTTCATATAGTTGCCGTGCCAATGATGCTAATGGCACGCTAGCGTTTAAATTCTGCGCATTCTCAGTAGCCAAGCCCATGTCTTTGAGCATCAGGTCCACACCAAAGCCGCCTACATACTCTCTGGACGCAGGCACATTCTCCATTACTCCTGGACATGGGTTATACAACTCTAAAGTCCAGTTACGCCCCGAACTTTTAGACATGATATCCGAGAGCACCTTTGGATCTAAGCCATTGGCAATCCCTAAACGCAAAGCTTCACAGGTTCCGAGCATCTGTATACCCAACAGCATATTGTTACAAACCTTAACAGTTTGCCCCGCCCCATTGCTTCCCGCATGAAAGATGTTCTTGCCCATTTTTTCAAGGATGGGACGTATACACTCAACCACTGATTCTTCACCACCAACCATGAATGTCAGGGTGCCAGCCTGGGCACCGGCAGTACCACCAGATACTGGTGCATCAACCATCGCAAAGCCTTTAGCTTTCGCTGCACTGGCCACCGCCTGTGCAACTTGAGGGGAAATCGTTGAACAATCGATTAGCAAGGTTTTCGGATTAGCATTCGCTAAAAGCCCTGACTCACCAAGATATAAAGTCTCAACATGCTTAGATGCAGGCAACATCGTAACCACCACATCCGCACCATTGCATGCAGCACTGGCATTTGCAACCGCTTTGCCGCCAGCAGCAACCAAAGCATCTATCTGACTTTGTACCAAATCAAAACCGCTGACCTCATGACCTGCTTTTACTAAATTGATAGCCATCGGCAAACCCATATTACCTAAACCAATAAATCCGATATTCATAAAGTCTCCATCATTTAACTTTTTCTTGATGCTAAATATTTCACACCTTCTGGGCCATAACGCTCTGCGTGTAATTCATTGCAACTTAATTGAAAAATATCACCCTGTGCATATCGTTGCAATTTTCCAGCGATCTTAATATCAATATGTCCCTCAATGACGAGCGCTTGCACAGCAAATGGATGTGCATGATCCCCTAAACCTCCATTAGGCAATTGCTGAACCTCAATAGGATCGGGAAATCCTGTTTCTTGTAGTCTTTGAATAAACTGGACTCTGTTCATGTAACTACTATAGCGTGGATATACACTCTTGACATTGAACTCATTAAGCGAGGTTATATGACCATCAAAGTCATTGGACTAATAGAATTAAAAGATGCAAGTGCATTTGAAGAATATCGCATGAATGTTGGTCAAACCGTGACGCAATACAAGGGCAGCATTGATTATCGCGGTGTTATTACCGATGTATTTTGGAATGAACTGGATTCAAAACCCTTTAGCACCTATGTTGAGTTGAGCTTCCCTAGTAAAGAAGATGCAAAGGCTTGGGCTCATAGCGCTGAATACCAGTCTCTCTTGAAGGTACGCCAACAGGCAATGTCGCTAACACTCTTTGGGGTTGCGCTCTAAAAGAAAAAGCCTAGCTGATAAGCTAGGCTTTTGGATCAATAGGGGTAAGAATTACTTCTTCGCTTCCATTGCCTCTTTAGTTGCAGTAATCTCTTTACGACGCTCTTTGCAAGCACCAGCGATTTCTTGCAACGCTTTACGTGCACGAGCGGCAGATGCCTTGATACCCTTTTCAATAAATTTTTCGTTTTCAGCCTTGTATGTTTCGAAAGCGGCTAACAATGTATCGTGTTGTGACATTTCGTCTCCCATTAATCAAATAAACATTCATACCAACCACCAAATCAGTATATCCCTATAAAAACCACTAAAAATAGCCCTTTTTATCAGGGATAACTCTTAGAAGCACCCAATCAGCCAAAATGATTTACATTTAAGAAAAAACATTTGGAGACCAAAAATGCGCAGAAATATCCTTTTTTTGGGGTTTACAGCCCTGTTTTCCTTATTTTCCTTAACCGTTGGAGCCCAAGGGACCTCTTGGCCATCACCAAACAAACCCATTACTTTTATTAATCCATTCCCTCCGGGTGGGGCTGTGGATGCCTTTGGACGACCTTTGGCCAAACAACTCTCAGTGCAACTAAATGATTCCATCGTGGTCGATAACCGCGGTGGTGCAGGTGGAACAGTCGGTGCCGCAGCCGCAGCCAAAATGGCACCAGATGGATATACATGGTTGCTTGGTGCCGTGCATCATTCAATCGCGCCAAGTATGTACACCAACTTGAGCTATGACATTACAAAAGACTTTGAGCCGATAGCGATCATTGGCAGCGTGCCTCACGTCATTGTGGTCAATCCCAATAAATTTCCAAAGAATGACTTGAAGTCCATCATGGAAGAGATTCGTAAATATCCTGGTCGCTACAACTATGCCTCTACCGGTAATGGTACGTCGCAACATTTAACGGGCGAACTTTTCAAAATTCAAAATAAGTTATTCATCACCCATATCCCTTATCGCGGTACCGGCCCAGCTTTGCAAGACCTTGTTGCTGGCCAGGTAGATATGATGTTTGATACCTTAGCTGGAGCTGCTCCTTTTATTAAAAGTGGTCAGTTGATTGCTGTTGCTGTTGCAAGCAATCAACGCAGCCCTGCATTTCCAAACGTACCAACCGCTCAAGAGCTAGGCATTAGCAACTTTGTTGTTTCGAGTTGGTATGCCATGTGGGCTATTAAAGGCACACCTAAAGACATCGTTGATAAGATGAGTTCAGAAGTTCAAATTGCTTTAGCTTCACCTGAAATTAAAGAACGCTGGGCTGGCATGGGAGCTACCGTACCCAAAATGAGTCGTGCTGAATTAACCAACTACATCAATCAAGAAGTCGTACGTTGGAGTGAGGTCGTAAAAAAATCCGGCGCTAAATTAGATTAGCCAACATCCCAATCCTTTACCTCATATTTACTAAGACGAAATGAGCATTTCATTTAAAAACTATGCATTTATTCGCAATAAACTTTTAAATAAAGAAGAGATTGCCTTTTTAGATGTTCGCGAAGAAGACCCTCACGCGAGGGAGCATCCTCTGTTTGCTGCGAATCTGCCACTCTCTCGCATTGAGATTGATGCTTATGGCAAGTTACCCAAAAAAGATATTCCGATAGTGACCTTGGATGATGGAGAAGGTTATGCTGAAATAGCCGCTAGCCGTTTACAGGCACTGGGATTTACTGATGTATCAGTCTTTGATGGTGGTGTACAAGGCTGGAAAACTGCTGGCGGTGAAGTATTTAAAGATGTGAATGTGCCTAGCAAAGCATTTGGGGAGCTCGTTGAATCCAAACGGCATACGCCCTCTCTATCGGCCCAAGAGGTAAAAAAACTGATTGATGATCAAGAGGATGTAGTCGTCGTCGATGTGCGCCGGTTTGATGAATACAACACGATGAGTATTCCCACAGGAATTAGCGTTCCAGGTGCAGAGTTAGTGTTGCGCTTGCCTGAATTAGCACCAAATCCCAATACCAAAGTGATTGTGAATTGCGCCGGTAGAACACGCAGCATTATCGGTACGCAATCCTTAATCAATGCCGGTATTCCCAATGAAGTGAATGCGCTACGTAATGGCACAATTGGATGGACGCTTGCCGGTCAAGAATTGGATAAAGGCCAAACCCGTAAATTTAAAGAAGTTAGTCGCGATACAACAGATACTGCTGCCCAACGGGCTCGTAGTGTTGCTGATCGAGCAGGCGTCAAACGCGCCTCTTTAGACGATGTTCATCAATGGAAAGCCCAAAACGAGCGCACGACTTATTTTTTTGATACACGCACTCCAGAAGAATATGAAGTCGGTCATCTTCCAGGCTTTCGTTCGGTGCCGGGCGGCCAACTTGTGCAAGAAACCGAAATGGTTGCGCCAGTGCGAGGAGCACGAATTGTGTTAGTTGACCCTAGTGGCGGCAGTGTTAGAGCCAATATGCCAGCCTCATGGTTAGCACAAATGGCATGGGATGTGCATGTTCTTGATGGCGTTACATCAGATCTACTTACTGAACGGGGCTCCTGGAAATCCCCGCTTCCCAAACTACCTACAACCCAATCTGTGGATGCAAAAACCCTATCTCACTGGCTGAGAACAGACAGCAATACTCTGGTGGTTGATTTCAGTACGCATGCTAACTATACAAAAGGTCATATTCCTGGAAGCTGGTATGCCCTTCGCTCGCAGCTATCGCATGCGATATCGAATTTACCTACTGTAGATCGTTATGTACTGACTAGCACACCAGCCGAATTATCAGTCTTTGTTGCTCAAGAATTTCAGGAGCTCACGAAGGCCGAAATATTCATTTTAGAAGGCGGAAACACTGCGTGGATTAGCGCTGGTTTAGAACTGGAAAAAGGCGCAACCCATTTAGCCTCTCCACCACTGGATCGCTATAAACGTCCTTATGAAGGAACCAATATCGATCCAGCTGCGATGCAGGCTTATCTAGACTGGGAATTTGGTTTGGTGGAGCAATTGGGCAAGGATGGAACCCATCACTTCTGGGTTCTTTAGTCACCCTTAAACAATTTTGATGACCAGATCCGGCAAACGGTCAATCGTACAACGGATCACATCACCCTTCACTACAGGGCCAACATTCTCTGGCGTGCCTGAGTAAATAATGTCCCCCGGAAAGAGCTCATTAGCCTCTGAAAGTTTGGCTATCTGCTCTGCAACAGACCAAATCATTTGATTAAGATCAGCACTTTGTTTGATCACACCATTTACAGATAATGCAATTTTTCCGCTTTGGTAATGCCCAATCTGCGACACAGGAAAAATAGGGCCTATTGGCGCTGAGTGATCAAAAGACTTTCCAATCTCCCAGGGTTTTTTCTGATCGCCCATAAATCGTTGCAAATCGCGCCTTGTCATATCTAAACCCAAAGCATAGCCGTAGACGTGCTCCAGAGCTTTTTCAACTGGAATATTTTTACCGCCCTTACCCAAAGCAGCAACCAATTCCACCTCGTAATGGTAATTTTTTGTTAGCGTCGGATAAGGATGATCGACCATCTTATTGGGGGCGACAAATTGAATGGCGTCTGTCGGCTTCTGAAAAAAGAATGGTGGTTCACGAGTGGGGTCTGAACCCATCTCTCTGGCATGAGCCGCATAATTCCTACCAATACAGTAGATGCGCCTTACGGGAAATTCTTCGACGCTACCTGCAATAGGGATATAGGTCTGACCAACCACAAAAGGGGTTTTGATCGGAGCTACTTGAGCCTGAGAAGAAGTAGCCACACTTGAGATCGCTGCCGCACCTAGACTTAGTTTCAGCGCATGGCGGCGACTAATGCTTTGATTGTTACTCATGGTGTCTCCATTGTTATTGAATTTATGAACCTTTATATTAATACACAATATCGGGGTGTAGGAAGTGACATTTCAGGATAAGCTACGACCAATGAAACTCGATTCAAAATGGCTCCTAGGGCCTACCCTATGTGTTTGCGCCCTGCTTGTGGGCTGTGAACGCAACTCTTATACAACCTGGAGCTGCAGCTCTGCAACAGAGAGCAAAATCTCTATGGTTTTACGAAAAGCGCAAATGGAATTCAAAGATGTGAAATTAGACTATTGCGGCAGCTTAGGTCATCACAGCTTTTTTGACCAAAATTGCGCCACTAACAACACACAAACTCGGACGGTTTTCATTCCCTCCACTGGTCTACTCACCTATGATGGTCACGAATATCAATGCAAGGCCTTGTAAAGGTATTAGATAATGCGTCTGAATCCGAAAAAATTATTAATGAGCAAATGGACAGCGGTCAAGCCCGTGGCCAAACAAAAACATTTCTTGGTGAACAAAATTATCACCCCCGAAACGCCTGATCAACCCATTGAGTTTGTAGAGATTGAAGCTATCTACACCAAGAAGACCAAGCAAATAGCTTGGCGCGAACTCACCGATACTGATGCGTGGTTGCAGGGCTGGAAATAAAAAGCCGCCCCATTAGATGAGGCGGCCCAAGCAAAAGATAATTGACCTAATCTTCTTTCTTCTTAGACCCTGATGATTTCTTGACCATCTCATCAATATTTTTTTCGGCGGTTTCGGCTACTTCATTCACAATACGCCGACCTTCTTTAAACATCTTCTGACCAGTCTGGGACATTTCATTAACCACTTTAGATAGTTTTTCAGCTTGCATTGGCACCTTGCTTTCCGCTTCTTCAAGCCAGCTGACTAATGAACTACGCACTTTCTCCAGATGCTTCTCAGTTTCGTCGGCCGCGCCTTCGCCTAACTCCTTCAGCACAGCTTTGACTTTCTTTTGATATGCAGCAGCACGTTTTGCTGCTTCTTTAGCTGCTTCTTCTTGCAAATCTTTGAGCTTTTGTAGATCGTTTTTGGCAGCGGATTTAGCACTATCCAAAGCATTTTTCATACCCCACTCAATTTCTGCCAGGTGATTGTCGCTTAGCTTTTTGGCAGCCTCTAACAAAGTATGTGAATAATCAAAAAGCTCTTTTGCTTTTTCACGTTGCCATTTTTGCAAATCTTTTGCATCCATTTTTCAGCTCCTATAAATAAGGGGTTAAGCAAAATTCTAATATCCACTCTATACCGAAATTGGCGCCCTGCCAATTCCTGATAATTTAAAGCATTAAAATGACAAAATGACACATAGAAAGAGCATTTTCGAGTCCATAGGTGGTTCTGAAAAGATCAATGAATTAGTTGATCGGTTCTACGATCTTATGTCTCTAGAACCACAATTTGCCGAACTTCGAGCTATGCACCACCCAGATTTGAGTACTTCTCGAGAGAAGCTCAAACTCTTTTTAACCGGCTGGATGGGGGGTCCTGATATCTACTCCCCCAAGTATGGCCATCCCATGTTACGTGCCCGTCACTTACCATTCAAAATTGGTATTCAAGAACGCGATCAATGGCTTGCTTGTATGTATCGTGCGCTTCAGGAATGCGGCATAGAAGGTAACATTGCCAAGCAACTAGAAGAGTCTTTCTTTAACACTGCCAATTGGATGAGGAATCAGCCTAATTAATCGAGTTTTGCGCCAGCTTGCTTGACAGCTTTGGCCCAGCGGGGCATCTCCGATGCTAGATATTTAGTAAATTGATCAGCATTGAGATAAGAAGGATCAGCCCCTTGCTCAATCATGCGTTTCTGAACATCAGGAGACTCTAGAGTTTCTTTAAACGCTTGACTCAATTTGTTGGTGACATCTGGTGGCGTTCCTTTGGGCGCAAGAATCCCGTAAAACCCCACCACTTCTAAGTTCGCAATCCCTGTCTCGATGACTGTAGGGGTATTAGGAAGTGCGGGGTTACGTTTAGCACTAGTAACTGCCAAAGCCTTTACTTTGCCCTGCTTTGCATAAGCAGCTGCCTGGGGAACCGATTCAGCCATAAATTGCACATGACCAGCTATCAAATCTGTAAAAGCAGGCGCGCTACCCTTAAAAGGAATATGCACCATGAAAATTCCAGTCTCACTTTTGAGCATCTCCGGAACTAGGTGTGAGATACCACCATTTCCAGCTGAGCCATAATTGAGCTTTCCTGGGTTCGCTTTGGCATAAGCCACAAACTCCTTTAATGTATTGGCACTCACATCTTTGTTCACAATCAAAGCAAGGGGTTGCTGCGCTGTTCTAGCGATCGGTTGAAAATCTTTTAGCGTGTCGTAAGGAGATTTTGAATAAATCGCCGGATTAATCACCATGGTTCCCGTATTAGCTAGCAACAAGGTGTAGCCATCAGCCGGAGATTGCATTACTGCCTGTGCGCCAACAGCTCCACCAGCGCCAGCCTTGTAATCGATAATCACTGGTTGACCCAACACCGCCTGAAGCTTGTCACTTAACAAACGCATATGGGCGTCAAGAGGACCTCCAGCAGGAAATCCAATAATGATTTTGATCGGCTTATCAGGAAACGCAGCCCATGCAGAACTAAGCGACCCCTCTAACACTACTGAGATCAATAATGTGCCAACTATACGGAGAAATTTCAACATCATAGAAGCCTTATAAAAATAAACCTGCATTATGAAGTGTGCCATTAGCATTCTTTATACAACAGTCATTTGCAGTACGCTATCCATCATTGCTTTTACAAAGCATGTGCGCACGCATGACCACTGGCCCATGCCCATTGAAAATTATGCCCTCCTAGATGGCCAGTGACATCCACACATTCTCCAATAAAGTACAAACCAGCATGTTGACGAGACATCATCGTTTGACCATCCAACTCTTTAGTATCCACTCCTCCCAGCATCACTTCAGCCTTCTTCCAACCCAAGGTTCCAGCAGGCTTGACTGACCAAGCGGTGACCAACTCCTGGAGGGACTGACGATCTTTTCTAGAAACCTCCGCCCATTTGCGGCCTAACAATCCACACTGTTCGGCAAACGCTTTCGCCAATCGTTGTGGTAACGCCATTGCCAATAGATTTTCCGTAAGCTTTAAGCGGTTATCTTCATTATTAAAAAGACTTTCGTAAAGCTTACCCTCTGATCCACTCTCATGACCCAGCCAATTGATATGGATAGACTCACCTTCGCTCCAATAACTACTTGCCTGGAGTACGGCCGGGCCAGATAACCCTTTATGGGTAAGCAATAAGTCTTCATGAAAATGGCAGGTGCCATATCGATGCCCTTTTGATCCAGTAGCGATATGCACTGGAACGCTGAGCCCAGATAAATCATTCAAGTCTCCAAATGTATCGGACGTAAATGAAAGCGGTACCAATGCAGGACGTGGATCTACCACACGAATATTCAATTGCTTAGCAATATCTAAAGCATACGCTGTAGCACCAATGGCGGGAACGGGCAAACCACCCGTCGCCATCACCACAGCTTTAGTCATTTCAGTGCCTATGCTAGTTCCCACAATCCAATGGCCGCCATTTTCCCCACCTTGGGTAATGGACTCCACCGTCACTGGATTGCGAATCTTTACATGACCTTTAGCGCATTCTGCAAATAACATTTCAATAATTTGTTTTGCTGAATCATCACAAAATAATTGACCTTGATGCTTCTCATGAAAACCAATCCGATAAGAGCGCACAAGTTTGATGAACTCGGCAGAGGGATATTTTGCTAGCGCACTTTTTACAAAGTGGGGGTTAAGGGAAAGAAAATTCGCAGGCGTGCTATATAAGTTTGTGAAATTGCAACGCCCACCTCCACTAATCCGAATTTTTTCACCTAACACTGGCGCATGATCCAGCACCAGTATTTTCTTGCCAAGTTGCCCTGCTATCCCAGCACAAAACAAGCCAGCTGCACCACCGCCAATAATGATGGCATCCCATACTTTACTCATCTGTGATACTTACTCAAAACGGTCAATCACTTCAGAGGCAATATTGAGTTTTTTCATATGAAGCTTGGTATAAGCCTGACGAAAATTTTTGGTCATTGCAATCATCGCTGATGCAGTCCAGGCAAAGGCGAACATGCCAGAAAAAGCAATGATGACCGCCAACATTTTCCAGCCATCCGGCAGAATATCCTCCATAAAACCCATAGCTGTGTAGGTGCTACCACCAAACAAAATGCTTTGACCTAAGGTAGGAATTAGTTTCATGGCATAGAGGACTACACCCCAGAGCAATATCTCTGCAATGTGCACCAAAAATAAAAAGAACACACTGATATAAAAGCAAGCTGCCACTGCAGAGTACTTGTGCTCCACTAAATAAAGAAAGGTTTTAACCTCATAGCGCTTAGTAATTTGCAGCAATAAAGCACCATGAAAAATCATGACCAATAACAACATGACTCCGCCCAATAGATAACCAGGTAAGTCAAGATTGGTAGATAAACTCGTATGCATAGGACTATTCAAAAAAAATCAATTCAATTCATTTTACTTTGAGAGCAAGCAATTTAAGCAAGCTGATAAAAATCTCGTATAACCTGCCAAGCCTCTTGTGCCGACTCTACAAAATGAATTTCTTTCATATCCTCTTGATCGATTACCCCGAAACGCAGCATTTGTTGAAAATTCACCATTTCACTCCAAAAGGCTTTACCTACGAGGATCACAGGAATATTGACTACTTTTTTGGTTTGTATCAATGTCAGGACTTCAAATAACTCGTCGAAAGAACCAAACCCTCCTGGGTAGGCCACAATCGCTCTTGCGCGCAACATAAAATGCATTTTGCGTAAAGCAAAATAATGAAAACGAAAACTTAATCCAGGGCTAATATAGGGATTAGGATGTTGTTCACGCGGCAGACTAATGTTAAAGCCAATCGTTTCATCGCCAGCTTCAAATGCACCACGGTTCGCGGCCTCCATAATGCCAGGACCACCGCCAGTACATATGTGCAATTTATTAGCGCTCTGATTTTGAGTCGCATTATATTGCGCTACCAAAGCGCCAAACTCTCTGGCAGACTCGTAGTAATGACTGTGTAGCAATGCTTTATTAGCAGCCTCAATCTCAGTGGGCGTCTTTGCCTCTTTCAGCAACAGCTCCGCTTGGTTGCGACTTACAAAACGAGTCGATCCAAAAACCGTGATGGTATGTTCGATGCCGCGCTCTTTTAATAGTATTTCAGGCTTTAACAACTCCAGTTCAAAGCGAATGCCGATCGTTTCACGGCGCGCTAAAAAAGCCTCATCATCAAAAGCAAACTTGTATGAGTCGACCGATTCCTTTTCCGAAATCTGGTCTTTATGTAGATTTAAAAACTCTGTAATCGTTTGAGAGTTATTGGTTGGGAGCTTCGGACTCATATTTCAGTCTTTTAAAATAGGTGTAATTTCATATTACGCTCCTTGTCTAGCACCCTAAGCGATCTCATCACTCCTAGTATTAATACCTATTTTTTATAACAGAAGCGCGCTCTAGGGCTTATGAGCATTTACTGAGGAGCCAAGTAGGGTTAATATTGACAGAATTTCAACCAAACCGAAGGAAAATCCATGAGCAACCGTTCAATCATCATTATGGTACTAGTATTAGTTGGTGCCACAGCCTACCTACTCCTTAAAGGTGACGGCGATATTGATATGGGTGGCGAAAAGCATGGCGCAGAAGCTACACACATTGAAGAAGCTAAAAAAGATGCTCCTGCAGCGGCTCCCGCTGCTCCCGCTGCAGCTCCTGCAGCTGATGCAAAGAAGTAATTCTTTCATCACAGAAAAAACCGCGGTTCGCCGCGGTTTTTTTATCCTTATTTCATAAAAAGATTTTTCTTTTTTATTGCTGTTCCCAATATTTCTTATTCCAGTCTCAGCCAACCATCTCGACCCATGAATACTATTGATCCCGCAATGATTTCGTCCTTTGTTCCCACAGGCACTCTTCGCGTGGGTATCAATTTGGGAAATCCTATTTTGGCTAATGAAAATGCTACAACGCATGAACTATATGGCATCACGATTGATATTGCCCGTGAGATAGGAAGGCTTCTTAACTTGCCAGTAAAGCTAACGCCATTTAAAACAGCTGGAAATACTGTCGATGCAGTGAAAACGGGGGAGATCGACTTAGTATTTGTTGCGGTTGATCCAGTCAGAGGAGCAGATATTAGCTATACACCTCCCTATATTCAAATTGAAGGGGCTTATATGGTGAAGACCCACTCCCCCATTGAGGAAAATGACCAGGTAGATATCGCAGGCAATGAGATCGTGGTTGGCAAAGGAAGTGCCTATGACCTCTATTTGTCAAGAGAAATTAAAAATGCAACATTGCTGCGAGCGTCAAGCTCTCAAGCAGTAGTAGATGATTTCATGTCTGGAAAAGGCAATGTCGCGGCAGGCGTAAAACAACAGCTCGAGAGTGACGCCAAAAGATATGAGGGGTTACGCATGTTGCCAGGACGATTTATGGTGATTCATCAAGCGATTGGCATTCCTAAGGCAAGGCCGCAGTATGAAAAAACGACAGCCTATCTAAGCAATGTCATTAACCAACTCAAGCAATCCGGCTTTGTTACAAAGTCAATGCAGGAACATCAGATTGAAGGCGCAAAGGTTGCAGAGTAAATCTACTTAAGCTCAGCAACTATAGGTATGCATGCGCTCGGGAACAACCACATTTTGCCAACCCAAATCCTCGCGAATACATTGCGCTAGAACGGATGCAGCTTCAGGCTCGCCATGAACAATAAAAATATTAGATGGCGGGACTTCAAACCCACGCAACCAATCCAGTAAACCGGCTTGATCTGCATGAGCGGATAGACCGCCGATAGTGTGGACCGATGCCTTTACTGGCACATCCTCACCAAAAAGCCTCACCTTTTGCACTTTGTCAACTAGACGTCTACCAAGACTGCCATAGGCCTGAAATCCAGTAATCACTATTGCATTTTGTGCTCTAGGCAAGTTGTTGGCCAAGTGATGAACAATTCTGCCAGCATCGCACATACCGCTTGCAGAAATGATAATCGCCCCTCCCTTGATTTTATTCAGTGCTTTTGACTCCTCGACATCAGCGATAAAGCGCAAGTCGATTGCGCTTGGATGATGTTTAAACCAATCCATGGTTGCTTGCGTCTGGTGATCAAGTTGTGCAAAAAAACGCTCTGTCAATTGTGTTGCTGCAGTAGCCATAGGTGAATCCACCCAAACCGTTAAATGTGGCAGGCGTCCTCGTCTCACTAAATCGATGAGTATGAACAGAATTTCCTGTGTACGCCCAACTGCAAACGCAGGAATAATGACATTACCTTGCGCCTTCATCGTATTGCCAATCACTTCTACCAACTCATCCTCTGTATCACTTAGCGTACGGTGCAAACGATCGCCATAAGTAGATTCAACAACAACGACATCCGCTTGAGATATTTGCTCAGGGTCCGGCATGAGAACTTTTCCTTTCATGCCAATATCCCCTGAAAATACACAACGCTTCTTCTTGGCGCCATCTTCTTTAAGATGTATTTCTGCAATTGCCGATCCCAAGATATGGCCTGCATTATGGAAAACCAATTGCATTCCAGGACCAATATCTAACGATTTCCCATAATCCAGGGAAACAAACTGGGTTAAGGTGCTCTCAACCTGTTGTTGAGAATATAAAACTACCGGCATCTCACCGCGCCACTTTCCTAGCTTTGCTTTGCGCTCAGCCCGTTCAAGATCAGCTAATTGCAGGTGTGCGCTATCGGGCAACAAAATCTTCAATAACGCATAGCTTGCTTGCGTACAGTAAATTGGTCCTTTAAATCCTTGCGCACATAAACGCGGCAATAACCCACTGTGATCAATATGTGCATGCGTGAGTACTACAAAGTCTAAATCCTTTGGATCAATCGGGAGCAACTCCAGATTTTTATCACTTGCTTCGCGGCCACCTTGAAACATTCCGTAATCGACCAAAAAATGACGCATTCTTCCAGCAACATTTACCTCTACGAAATGACGTGAACCAGTGACCTCTCCTGCGGCACCAAGAAATTGAATCTTCATTCTTAGAGCATACTCTCTTAAAATCCCTTCTGACCATGTGATTTAGAGCGATACTATAAAAATGACTTCTTTGCCTGCCAAGCTCAATGCTCTTGACTATATTCGTCGCCTCAAAAGAGCGCCCGATGAACATAAAGGTAATGCTGGTAAAGCCGTACTCATTGGGGGCGCACCCGGAATGGCTGGCGCTCTCCTACTGGCAGGAAAAGCCTGCCTTCATTTAGGGGCTGGTTGGACTATCTTAGAAATACTAGATCCAGCTTCTGCCATGGCGCAAGATACACAGCCAGAGTTGATGATCCGCTTAGCTGAAGCTGATGCAAGCCAAGCCTTAGCTCAGATTGGTCCAGATGTAATCGCCATTGGCCCTGGTCTAGGAAGCTCTGAATCTGCCATTCAGTGGTTGCAAGCTTCTATTAACTTTCCAACTATTCCGCTGATTCTGGATGCAGATGCACTGAATTTAATTGCTGACTCAGAGCGGCTATTAAAAGCACTTCAACAGCGCAACCAACAATTCCCAGAACAAAGCGTCCTTACTCCGCACCCAGGCGAGGCAGCTAAGCTTCTAAAAATGACAACAGAAAATATTCAGTTAAATCGATTGGAAGCTGTAAAAAAGTTAGTCCAACTCACCCAATCTATTGTCGTGCTCAAAGGACAACGTTCATTAATAGCATGTCCACAACATTCACCATTACAGTGTGATGCTGGTAATCCGGGGATGGGTACTGGTGGTATGGGCGATGTACTCACTGGCAGCATTACCGCCATTGCCGCCCAAGGAATTCGCCATCATATTAATCTGTGGGATGCAACCTGTCTTACGGTAGAACTTCATGCCACGGCAGCCGATGACTTAGTTCGCAAAGGTGTAGGCCCTATTGGTCTTACCCCTACTGAAACCATCCTTGAAATGAGAAGCCTCCTCAATAAACTGTTATAAAACAGTATGCAATCTCCCAGCGCAGCACATCATCATCAGCGTTACCTCTATGGCATTTTCATGGCGGGTATTGGCTCAATGCTATTTTCTGGCAAGGCGGTATTAGTCAAACTGGCTTTTGGTTATGGTGCCAATGCCGAAACATTATTGGCATTACGTATGCTCATGGCTCTACCCTTGTTTTGGAGCGTCTATTGGTGGGAGGCGCGTCGCAAACCCATGAGTCCAATTACTTGGCTTGATCGTGGAAAGATATTTTTTCTGGGATTCTTGGGATATTTTTTATCTAGTTATATCGATTTTCTGGGACTGCAATACATTTCGGTTGGCTTAGAGCGGATTGTGCTTTATCTCACCCCAACGATTGTCCTTCTCATTTCATACTTTGCCTTGAACAAAGCAATTGCCAAAATGCAGTGGTATGCACTCGTTGTGGGATATCTAGGTGTTTTTGTTGTTTTTATTCAAGATGCGAGCTCTAGCGGCGTATATGCGTGGCTGGGTATGGCTCTCGTTTTTGGAAGCGCCTGTAGTTATGCAGCCTACATGATTGGAGCCGGCGAAATGGTGAAGCGCGTTGGTAGCGTTCGTCTAGTAGTACTTGCAAGTTCTGCTTCAGCAGTACTCAGCATTATTCAGTCATCGCTCTACAACCCCAGCGCAGTATTTGAGCAAGCGAATCAGGTATATTGGCTTAGCCTATTAAATGCTAGCTTATGCACTGTGATCCCTATGCTACTTATCATGATTGCTATCAATCGTATAGGCTCTCCACTGGTAGCTCAAGCAGGCATTTTAGGTCCCGTCTCCACCATATTTTTAGGCTATTTCATTTTGTCTGAACCGATTACCTGGTTACAGATTGCAGGCATGGCACTAGTGATTGCTGCGATGTGGTTGTTAGTACGTAATGATGCGCCAAGAAAAAGGTCATCGGAGTTAAAAAAATCGGATGACCTTGATGAGGTTGAGCCCCTAAACTGAGGGGGCAAAACCATTCTTGTTACTGAGCTGCTGGCTGAGCAGCTTTAGCTTTTTTCTTGGATTTCTTTTTAGACTTCTTATCCGCTTTTTTATCTTTTTTTGCTTGCTTCTTCATTTTCTGAGGAGCAGCTTGTTCAGTTGGCGCAGCTTCTGGAGCTGGGCTAGCTACTGGTGCTGGCGCTGGAGCAGGATCCGCTGCGAATACCGCAACTGGAGATAAACCCAGCGTTACTGAAATGAGGGTTGCAAAGCCAAAACGGGTGATACGAGAAGACATGCCATTCTCCAATATGTGTTTAGATAATTAATAATACTGAAAAATTTATTAGAAATGCCTTATTTGAGCACCAGTATGGATCGCCAATAAATAAGGCCGTCATCTGACGGCCTTGTTACTCAGATATTTCCGGTTATGCAGGGAGTGCCTCTGTCTCAGTGATCTTTTCCAGAGCACCAGCTAGATGACCGACTGTACGGTCAACATGGCCTAACTTTTCAAGGCCAAACAGACCAATACGGAAAGTGCGGAAATCTGGTCGTTCATCACACTGCAAAGGTACACCAGCTGCAGTTTGCAAACCGAGTGCAATAAACTTTTTACCAGACTGTATGTCAGGGTCCTTGGTATAGCTCACCACCACACCAGGCGCTTGAAAACCTTGTGCAGATACAGAGTGATAGCCTTTGGAAACCAAAAGCTCTCTAACCTTGGTACCCAGCTCAACCTGTTTTTGCTTAAGATTAGCAAAACCCAAAGACTGGGTTTCTTTCATTACATTACGCAAAATCTTTAATGCATCCGTAGGCATTGTGGTGTGATACACGTGACCACCCTTTTCATAGGCCTCCATAATCTGCAGCCATTTTTTTAGATCCATAGAAAAACTACTGCTTTGGGTCGCTTCAATACGCTCGCGCGCTCTATCCCCCAATGCAATCAAAGCACAGCATGGGGAACTACTCCACCCCTTTTGAGGTGCAGTAATTAATACATCCACATTGCAGGCTTTCATGTCCACCCACATTGCACCGGAAGCAATGCAATCTAAAACAAATAAACCGTTCACTGAACGAACTGCTTCTCCCACGGCTTTAAGATATTCATCTGGCAAGATAATTCCAGCCGATGTCTCAACATGCGGAGCAAAAACGACTGCAGGCTTTTCTTTTTTAATGAATGCAACCACCTCTTCAATCGGTGCAGGAGCAAATACGCCTTGCGCAGAGTCTTCCAATTGACGACCTTTGATCACGGTGATGTCACTAGTGATATGCGCTAAATCAAAAATCTGGGTCCAACGATAGCTAAACCAACCATTGCGCAACACCAAACACTTTTCATTATTTGCAAATTGACGCGCTACGGCCTCCATGCCAAAAGTGCCGCTACCAGGAACGATGACAGCAGAGCTGGCGTTATAGGCATCTTTAAGCACACTCGAAATATCGACCATCACACGCTTAAACTCTTCTGACATGTGATTTAAAGAGCGGTCGGTATACACCACTGAGAACTCTAAGAGTCCATCTGGATCAACATTGGGAAGTAAGCCTGGCATAGTAATTTCCTAGGGAATTCTGTGAATAGCCCTAAATGATACTGATTTAAGGGTTTTTTGCTATGTCTGCGCTCAAGCTTTCCCATTTATGGGGTGTAAGACCGTATTTCCTTAATCAGAGCCCAATTGCAGGGTATTTTTTTGCCGTTTTTCAATGGCATTTTTCAATAATGCT
>JACCDO011986376.1_pt1 | contig 19842 bp, 12 predicted proteins | sample 7446101 | NCBI WGS metagenome assembly JACCDO01 (sample SAMN15323440, study PRJNA562643) | freshwater metagenome | isolation source: river surface water | place: USA:Blue River Watershed | collected 2017-08-16
ATCCGTCGGTGTCTCGGTAGCCGTATCCGTCGGTGTCTCGGTAGCCGTATCCGTCGGTGTCTCAGTTGCGGTATCCGATGGCGTTAGCGTCGCCGTACGCGACGGTGTGCTCGTACGCGACGGTGTCAGTGTGATCGTCGCCGTGTTGGAACGTGTGGGTGTGCTCGTACGCGAAGCCGTCATTGTTGCGGTGTTTGAGCGCGTTGACGTACTCGTGCGCGATGCCGTCATTGATGCGGTCATCGTGGCCGTGCGCGTATTTGAGCGCGTCGCCGTAGCCGTCGCTGTACGCGTATTCGAGCGCGTACTCGTCGCGGTGGCCGAAGCCGTCACCGTACGCGTATTTGAGCGCGTCACCGTGGCCGTCGCCGTACGCGTGGTTGAGCGGGTCATCGTCGGCGTCGCCGTACGTGTGCTCGTCCGCGTATTTGAGCGCGTCGGCGTCGCCGTACGCACCTGTGCTTCTACAGTCATCACTTGGGTGGTTGCAATAGCAAACAGCACCGCCACAAGTGCACTGGTGTACATCAAAATCCAACGTTTCATACGACGTTCCATACCACACCTCTTTATAAAGACACCTCGAGCGAGACACTCTTGTATTCGACAATATCATTTTTAAGTAAAAATATATCGCTAATAATTTACATATAATTTTCGATTCAAAAGTGATATTCCGTTACTTTATTCCGTATTTTTACTTTTATACTTGAATTACCAATCATACGTACAAACTTATTATCAATATTAAACAAATGTATTTCGGATTGGTTTATATTGATTTTATAAACTTCGATATAATTTTTAATCATATCAATAATCAATAAAACAGGATTTTATGAAATATTTAGCAATCACAAGTATTTAGAAATTGCAAATATCCTACCGCATCACTAATTTATGATAGATTAATATTGTTTATACTTACGCAACTGACATTTTGTTAAATATTACAAATTATGTAATAAGTTTTCATAGTATAATCACCTACAACAGACTGTTTTATCAGTTATTACGTTGTGAAATGTCACATAGTCTATGAGTGAGGTTACATGAATATCCTAGGAAACACTGACGAATCATACTTCGACAAGCCCCGGATTATTCGCTTAACCAAAAAAATGCTGGCCAAGTTGCGGCGCAAAAAAATCCTGGTCGACGACATCGTGCAGCACATGACCACCCAGGGTATCACGATGACACGCGCACGCTTCGAAGACTTGTTCACGTCACGGCCGAATCGGGTCACAATTGCCACACCTACGACAATTTTGGCATTTATCAGTGCGTGCTTTGATTTCGATGGTCACATTTGTAGTGCTACTGACATCCTTGATTTTGCAGATGCAGCACGCCTACCATTGCGATGCTATGATCAGTTAGCTATGCACTTTAGCACGGCCGAATGGCAGGCTGCCTGGTCTAGGATTTTACCCACGACCAAGCCATATTTTAATCGACATCAACTTATCCATCGCCGCGATGAATTCAATCGTGTACACCACGCATGCCACAATGCCCAACATGTGATTATTACTGGTGAGAGGGGCATCGGCAAAACTGCACTCGCACAATCGGTGGTCATCGAGTTTGAAATGCTGTTGAGCACCAAGGTTGCTACGCTCTATTTGACACAGCCACTGCAGTCGCTCGGAGAATTAACGCAACTCGTTGCACAAGCACTCAACATCAAACCACTATACAATGAGCCCATCGAATTACGTATGCTGAGTGTCTTAAATAAAATACCACTCACGTATGTCTTCGTAGACGATTGCCAACTCACAGAAACGGAGACATCCATCGTACTGGGATTCATCAGAAAATTCCCGCAGATCCGCTTATTGATGACGACTCCCCAACCACATATCCCGCACGAACTCATGAATGTGGAACTTGGGATAGTTGTTGAGGCCCTCAAGCCACTCTACGACGCTACCACCAATTCACCAGCGATGTTGCTCTTTGTCCAAGCGCTGAGTGAGTACGGCATCCATTATTCCGCAGATGATTTGTACCTACTGCATAGCGTGTGTCGGCAAGCCAAAGGGATTCCGCGCCATATTCTGCATCTCGCTAGTATGCACACGACCAACTACCGCACCGATAACGAGCAGACGTGGCGTGAAAAAATCGAACAACTGAATCCCAGCGAATTGTCGGTCTTTACATTTTTGGCAATCATAGAAACACCGATATCACACAGTTTCCTGTTGATCTATTTCAAATCGAATCTGGCAATTCAGCACATAGAACAGAGTCTGCAGACCCTGATACAACAGACATTCATCGAACGCATCTACAGCGAACAACACTTCAGTTACCGCATCTCGCCACATGTGAGTCTCGGCTACATCAACAATATGCCACTACAACGTCGTATCAGTGAATACGAACATCATATTCATCTCCTTGGGCGTGTTGCACAATCAAACAATCTTGATGTCATCGCAAATGTGCAACAGCATGACATGATGGTAGTGCTTCACTTTGTACAACGTGTGGTTGCACAGCATGTCCAAGTGCTCTTTGACGTCACAAAGCTGCTTGTAAACTGGTTGCAGATATGGCTCTACCATGATGCCACCTCCCATGTGATTGTGTTCGCCGAGCAACTCATCATGCAACACCGTGTGATTCATCCCACGCTGGCCGAACTGTGTGTCATCATGGGGCGCATGTACAGTGTGCGCGGCCAGTTTGATAGCGCACAACGCATACAACATGTCGCTGGTCAATATGTCTCACCACAAAGCCATCCACACATCTGGGCACAGAGTCAGATTGTATTGCTGAGTATCTATGTGAGTACCAATAATCACGTAGCCATCCAAAATTCACTGCCATTAATCCCGCAAATCATGTCTGCACTTGAGGGCGCACAACACCGTGACTGGTTGTCATTTGGTCATCACATCATATCGAATGTCCATAGTATGTTGCACGATATTTCATTAGCGCTGGCATCAAACGAGCAATCCATTCAGTATAGTATGGATGATCGCAATCTCACTGCTGCCTACGTCATGACACATTTCCAGCGCAGTTTGCTGTATATGTATGCGGGGAGCTACGACATCGCACTCGCAATTTTGGCCAAACTCAACGAGGAGATCAAACCATACGCAGTGCCCTACTACACGGCACAGCTCTACATGCGGATGGCAGCCATTGAGGCGCTATTGCGCCGTACAGCTGTTGCCATGGAACACATCATTCAATCATTTGCAGTGCTCCGGAGTGTGGGTAATCTCGGCGAGTTACTCTTTGTCGCTGACATCTACAGCTTGATTTTGTATCGTCAAGCACGCTTCCATGAGGCACTTGAAATCAGTCTGCTCTGCAGCAAACTGCGTACTACCTATGGAATCACTCGTATCTCGTACTTTGAACAGCTCGTTGACAGCAAGCGCAGTCGGGTGCCCGCTGAAGTCGTTGCCCGGGTACAGCCACCTGCTGACGATGCAACTATTTATGATCTCATCGGTCAGCTGTCAGATATTTATGAGACTATAACGCCAAATACAGCGCTTGTAGTTGAGTAAGAGTACGCATCCCTTACGCCCCCTGTATGAGGCATCCACAGCGGTGCAATAACTTGACATCTCCTTGAAAAGATGTGAAAGTTATAATTGTTGTTGGGTGATCCTACCACCCATCGCGTGTGTCGTTGCCGATCGGATGGCATCGCATTCCACCATCTATGCACACGCATGTTACACCGTTCATACATGAGGAGAAAAAATGGCAGACTCACAAGAAAAATGTCCGTACCACGGTGCAACCACCACACCCAGCACAGGTACACAAAACAAGGATTGGTGGCCCAATGCCCTCAACCTTGATATCCTGCGGCAGCACGATACACGGTCCAACCCACTCGGTGATTTTGACTATCGCAATGCAGTTAAATCACTTGATTTAGCCGCTGTTAAAGCGGACATCCGTGCCGTCATGCGCGATAGCCAAGCGTGGTGGCCAGCAGATTATGGTCACTACGGGCCATTTTTCATCCGCATGACTTGGCACGCCGCCGGCACCTACCGCGTCGGCGATGGGCGGGGCGGTGCCAGCACTGGCAGCCAGCGCTTTGCGCCACTCAACAGCTGGCCCGACAATGGCAACCTCGACAAGGCGCGTCGCTTGCTGTGGCCCATCAAACAGAAATACGGCAACAAATTGTCGTGGGCCGACCTGCTCGTACTAGCCGGCAACGTGGCCATCGAAGACATGGGGGGGCCCAACCACGGTACTGCCCTCGGTCGTGTCGATATCTGGCACCCCGAGAAAGATATCTACTGGGGCTCCGAAGACACATGGCTAGGCGACAAGCGCTATGGTGCCACACGCCAAGACCTCGAAAACCCCCTAGCCGCTGTACAAATGGGCTTGATTTATGTCAATCCCGAGGGTCCTAACGGCAACCCGGACCCACTCCTTTCGGCCCAAGACGTGCGTGAAACGTTCAAGCGCATGGCCATGAACGACGAAGAGACCTTTGCCCTTGTGGCCGGCGGACACACGTTCGGCAAAGCGCATGGTAACGGGCCTGCATCGAGTGTCGGTGCTGAGCCAGAGGGTGCCCCCATCGAGGCCCAAGGATTCGGTTGGGCCAGCACCCACAAGAGCGGCAAAGGCGTCGATACTATCACCAGCGGCATCGAAGGCCCGTGGACGGCCAACCCCACCCAGTGGGATATGGGCTACCTCGACCTGCTCTACAAGTATGAGTGGAAGCTCGCCAAGAGCCCCGCTGGTGCGCATCTCTGGTACCCGGTCAACTGTGCCCCCGAAGACATGGCTCCCCAGGTCGACGGCAGTGGTCAGAAAGTCCTGCCCATGATGACGACTGCCGACATGGCCCTCAAAATGGACCCCATCTACCGTGCCATCGGCGAGCGCTTCGTCAAAGATCCGACCGCCTTCGGCGAGGCCTTTGCCCGCGCCTGGTTCAAGCTGCTCCACCGCGACATGGGACCCAAAAGCAACTACGTCGCCGGCGACTACAAGAACGCCAGCTATACGTGGCAAGACCCCATCCCCGCCGGGCGCACCCCCAGCACCGACCAAATCAACAAGGCGACCGCCGCCCTCAAGGCCAGCGGGTTGAGTATCACCGCCATGGTAGAAGTCGCCTGGGCCAGTGCGGCCACCTTCCGTGGCTCCGACAACCGCGGCGGCGCCAACGGTGCCCGCATCCGGTTGGCACCACAGCGCACCTGGGCCGTCAATAATCCGGCACTACTCGCCCAGGTGTTGCCCGTCTACGAAAAAATCGCCGCTGACTCAGGCATGAGCGTGGCCGATATCATCGTCCTGGCCGGTAGCGTCGCCATCACCAGTGCCAGTGGTACCGTAGTGCCATTTGCGGGTGGGCGGGGTGATGCCCGCCAAGAGGATACTGATGTTGCCAGCTTTGCACATCTCGAACTGCGCGCTGACGGCTTCCGTAACTACGCCGAGAAAGAGTTTGCCGTCAGCCCCGAAGAAATGATGCTCGACAAAGCACAACTCCTCGGTCTGACTCCGGTCGAGATGACCGTACTCGTCGGCGGGTTGCGCGCCCTCGGCATCAGCCGTAGCGGCGAAGGCGTCTGGCACAGCACCCCGACGCTCGACAACGGCTGGTTCAAGACGCTGCTCAGCATGAACGTCAAATGGGAACAGACCGGCTACAACAGCTACGTCGCCAAAGACCGCATCAGCGGTACCGCCGTCCGTACTGCCACACGCATCGACCTCGTCTTTGGCTCCAATTCCGAGTTGCGTGCGATTGCCGAAGTCTATGCCCAAGACGACAACAATGCGCGTTTTGTACGCGACTTCATCGCCGCCTGGACCAAAGTCATGAACGCCGATCGCTTCGATTTGCGTTAGCTCGATTCATCAGCCCCCGATGCACGACTGTGGTGCATCGGGGGCCTTTTGTATGCCCGTCCATCCAGCACTCACGCGTAGAGCAGAGTTTGCTATAATAGAGGCATACACGTTGCGTATCATGTTTATGCCTATTCCCACCTGAGCTGATTACCGTTTGATAGGGAGGTTTTGTATGACCGAAGACGCGCGCCCCAGCAGTGCTGCTGCGGACATTTACCATCCAACAGCCAACATTGTCGCCAACGCCAATATTACCGCCTATATGTACCAAAAAGGCTGTAGCACGTGGGATGAGCTTCACCGCTGGTCGCTTGATAATTCCCACACATTCTGGCATGACATGGCGCAACGCCTCGAATGGTATCAGCCCTACACCACCATTTTGGACGAAAGTGCCAAGCCGTTTTTTAAGTGGTTCACCGATGGCAAAATCAACATCGTGCACAACGCCATCGACCGCCACCTCAAAACCTGGCGACGCAACAAACTCGCCTATATCTGGGAAGGCGAAGACGGCACCGTACGCAATTTTTCATATGCCGACGTTAACCGCGAAGTCAGCAAACTTGCCAATGTGCTCAAAGCCATGGGCGTACGCCAAGGCGACATCGTCTCTATCTACCTACCACGTGTCCCCGAGCTGCCCTTTGCCATGCTGGCCTGTGCCAAAATCGGCGCCGCGCACTCCGTCATCTATGGCGGCTTCTCACACGAGGCTCTGCGTGACCGTATCGCCGATGCCCATTCCAAAGTGCTCATCACCGCCGACGGCGGCTACATGCGCAACAAAGTCGTCGAGCTCAAAAAAATCGCTGACGATGCCATGGCAGCCAGTCCCACTATACAGACCTGTATCGTGCTCAAACGCACCGGGCACACCGTCGATATGCACGTCGGGCGCGACTATTGGTGGCATGACTTGATGTCGCTCCCCATTGCCAGCGAAACCTGCGAAACCACCGTCGTCGATGCCGAGCACCCGCTGTTTATCCTCTATACGTCGGGCTCGACGGGCAAACCCAAGGGTGTGCTCCACACCCATGGCGGATATGCAGTCCATACGTCAGCCACCTATAATTTCACCTTTGACATCAAAGAAGACGACATTTACTGGTGTGCGGCTGACCCTGGCTGGATTACCGGGCACTCCTATATCGTCTATGCGCCATTGATGGAGGGTGCGACTTCGATGATCTACGAGGGAGCCCCCAACTACCCCTACCCCAATCGCTGGTGGCAGATTGTGGAGCGCTACAAGGTGAGCATCCTCTATACGGCACCCACTGCCATTCGTGGACTGATGCGCTTCGGTGATGCCTGGCCCAAACGCCACGACCTCTCCAGCCTGCGCTTGCTCGGCTCGGTGGGTGAACCCATCAACCCAGAAGCCTGGCGCTGGTACTACGACGTTATCGGCGGCGGACGTTGCCCCATCATGGATACCTGGTGGCAAACCGAAACCGGCGGATTCATGATTACCCCGAACCCCACCACACCGCTCAAACCAGGCTCCGGCACCAAACCATTCCTGGGCATTGAAATGGACGTGGTCGACGAGCATGGTCACAGCAAAAATGCCGACGAAGATGGCTTGCTCGTCGCCAAACGCCCCTGGCCCGGCATCATGCGCACCATTTTGCACGATCCCGAGCGCTACGCAAACCAATATTGGAACAGCGAGCCAGTGGGCATGTATACCGCAGGTGACTCGGCGCGCCGTGACAAAGATGGCTACTTCTGGGTCATCGGCCGCATCGACGACGTCATCAAGGTCTCCGGCTATCGTCTCGGCACCGCCGAAATCGAAAGCGCCCTGGTCTCGCATCCAGCTGTGGCCGAAGCCGCTGCCATCGGCCTGCCCCACGAAGTCAAAGGTACTGGTATCCACTGCTTCGTGATTTTGCGCGCTGGCATCGACGGCAGCGATAAACTCAGCGAAGAGCTCCGCACCCACGTAGCCAAAGAGCTCGGTCCCATCACCAAACCCGAAGCAGTCACGTTTGTACCAGCCTTGCCCAAAACCCGCTCTGGCAAAATCATGCGCCGCGTCCTCAAAGCACAGGCCCTCGGTCAGGATTTGGGCGATACATCGACGCTCGAAGGCTAACAATTCATCCGTGGGGCGTCTGAATGGCTGAAGCCATTCAGACGCCTACACATTCAGGTCATAGGAGCGCATGCATGCCACGCCTCGGTGCAATCATTATCGGACAAGCCCCCCGTCCCGACCTCGTCAATCCACTGCGCAAGGCCAATTCGCTCTACCAATTCGTTGAAGTCGGCGCACTCGATATGATCGATACAGATGCCATCCCCACCAACCCACGTGGTGATTATCTGCTGACCACGCGCCTGCGCGATGGTCGTCTGGTCAGCGTCGAAGAGGCATTTCTTGCACCGCTCCTGCAACAAGCGATTGCCCATGCCGAAGCACAAGGAGTCAGTGCAAGTATGCTCCTGTGTGCAGGACCCTTTGACATGCTCAAGAGCGAGAAACCACTCTACCGTCCTACTGCCATGGCTACCACCATGATGCAGGTACGCGGCTACCAACGCATCGCCGTGCTCTCCCCCAACGAGGAGCAAGCCCGCCCCATCCGTGAAAAATGGACGGCACGTGGGTTTGCACCAATCATGTTTATTGACCCACAGCTCCCCGATGCGCAAATCGGGGCGTGGCTCACCCAACAATTCGCCTTTCAGACGCCTGATTGCCTGTTGCTCGATTACGTAGGACACCCCATCGAAAAAGTCCACGCCATCGAACGCAGTGTCTCCATTCCTGTCATCGATCTCGGCAAAATCATCACCGATATGCTCAAGCACATGACCTAGAGGAGCACTATGCCACGCCATCCTTTTTTGCACAGCACCTACACGATTGCACCCACACCCTTCTTGCCTGACGGCAGCATCGACCGACCGAGTCTGCGCACCATGGTCGACTTTTTGGTCAGCCTGGGTGTCCAAGGCATCACCATCCTCGGGGTCATGGGCGAAGTCGACAAACTAGGCGACGCTGAGCGCGACGTCATCATCGACGATGTCATCAGTGCCAATGCTGGTCGCGTGCGCATCTGCGTCGGCACCAGCCACGTCGCCACCGACCGCTGTGTGGCGCTCAGCAAGCGTGCCAGCGAGCTCGGCGCCGATGCGCTGATGGTGGCACCACCGCGCCTCGCCAAACCCAACGACGCCGCCCTGCGTGCCCACTACCACGCCGTCGCTGCCGCAGTCGATATCCCCGTGGTGGTGCAAGACCACCCCATCAGTAGCGGCGTGCTGATGAGCGTCGACTTTTTGGCCAAACTCGCCAGCGAGGCGCCACGCTGCAACTTCCTCAAACTCGAAGAAGAACCGACCCCCGCCAAGACTACCCGCATGCGCGCTGCCGCCCCCGACATGGTCATCTTTGGTGGTATGGGTGCCAATATGCTCCTCGAAGAATTGCGTCACGGCGCTGACGGCACCATGACCGGCTTCGGATTTAGCGAGATTCTGGTCGACATCTGTACACGCTGGTTTGCTGGTGACCACGACGGCGCCGCCCACGCCTTTTATCAGGCCTGCCCGCTCATCCGCTACGAAAACCAGCCCGGCATCAACCTGGCCATCCGCAAATACATCTACATGCGCCGTGGCGCCATCAGCCATGCGCATGTGCGCGCCCCATCCAGCCCACTCCCCGCAGACGTAATTGCGGACATACATGATATCGTGACACGCCTCAAGTTGGCGCATCATTTCAAAGGAGGAATCGCATGAATCTCGGTCTTGCCGGCAAACGTGCCGTGGTCTTCGCTGCCAGTCGCGGGCTGGGCTATGCCTGTGCCCTCGGACTCGCCAAAGAAGGCGCCAAGCTGGTCATCGCCAGCCGCGACCAAGCCCGTATCGACGAGGCCGCCGCCAGTATTCGCGCCCAAAGCGGTGCCGATGTGGTCGGCGTAGCCGCCGACGTTAATACACCAGCCGACGTACAAAAGGTGATCGACACCTGCGTCCAGCGCTACGGCGGCCTCGAAATCGCGCTGCACAACGCCGGCGGTCCCCCTGCTGGCGGCTTCGACGCCATCAGCGACTCCCAGTGGCTGACCGCCTTTAATCAGAACCTGATGAGCTTTGTGTGGATGAGCCGCGCCGCCATCCCACACATGAAGGCATCCCAATACGGGCGCCTCATCACCATCGCCTCATCGTCGATTCGCCAACCCCTGCCCAACCTGATCCTCTCCAACGTGATGCGCGCCGGCGTTAACGCCCTCGCCAAAAGCCTATCACGCGAAGTAGCCGCCGATAAAATCAACGTGCACGTGGTCGGACCTGGCCGCATTGCCACTGAGCGCATCGAAGAGCTCGACCGCGCCAATGCCGCCAAAAACAACCAGCCTCTCGAACAAGTCAAAGCTGCCTCGATGGCCAGCATCCCCGCCGGACGCCTCGGTGAACCTGAGGAATTCGCTAATTTCATCGTCTTTTTGGCATCCGAAGCGGCTGCCTACATGAGTGGCACTGCCACACTCGTCGACGGTGCTGCCTCCAACGCCTTGCCCTAATCCATCACCGACTCGCGGCGGTACCGTGTGTACCGCCGCGCCAAAGGATGTATCCTCTATGATTGATCTCATCATCCACAACGCTACGGTCGTCAATGCCGACGGTCGTCAAGCCGTTGACATCGCCGTTCACCAGGGCAAAATCGTCGCTATCGGGCACGGGAGCGCCCTCCCCGATGCGAGCGAGCACGTCGATGCAGGCGGGCTCTTTTTACTCCCGGGTGTCATCGACAGCCACGTGCACATCCGCGAACCTGGCCGCACCGAACGCGAAGACTTCGCTACCGCCACCCGCGCCGCCGCCGTATCGGGCGTCACCATGGTCTGCGAAATGCCCATCTCGTCGCCGTCGGTTCATAATCCGCAGATCCTCGCCAACCGCATCGCGGCTGTGCAACCCAAGGCCTACGTCGACTTTGCCATGTATGGTGCTGCTGCCCACGACAATCTCGACGATATCCAGCCACTCGCCAATGCAGGGATTATTTCGTTCAAAACCTTCCGCACCGCCGTACCTGCTGGGCGCGAAAGTGAGTTTATTGGGCTGTGTTGCCCAGATCCCGGTGCCTTTTATCAGGTGCTGTGTGAGACAGCCAAAACGCGCCGCCCTGCTGCCATCCACGCCGAAGACGAATACATTCTGGCGCGATTAGCGAGTCAACTCAAGGCGGCCGGCGACAACGGCCCCACCAGCCACGGCCGCGCCCGCCCCCCCGTCGTCGAAGAAGCCTGCGTGGCGCAATCCATTGCCCTGGCCCGTGCCGCCAACGCCTGGTTGCATATCGTACACGTGTCGAGCCCCTACTCCGTCGACCTCATCCGCCAAGCACGTGAGGCGGGTGTCAAGGTGACATGCGAAACCTGCCCTCCATATCTCTTTTTGACGGATGCTGACCTGGCCACCCACGGTCCCTACGCCAAAACCAACCCACCCGTGCGCGACGAACTGCTCGTGGAAGCCATGTGGGAGCGGGTAGCACGTGGTGACATCGACATCATCGGTACCGATCATTCGCCCTTTTTGGCCAGCGAAAAAGAGGTCGGCTGGGACAACATGTGGGCGGCACCACCGGGTGCCCCCGGCATCGAAATTCTCGTGCCATTGATGCTGACCGCCGTCGCATACGGCCGCATCTCGCTCGAACGCATGGTGGCCCTGCTCAGCACCAACAGTGCGGCTATTTTTGGCATGCAGGGACGCAAAGGAATCATCGCCGTCGGTGCCGATGCGGACTTCATTCTGGTCGACATGGCCGCCGAGGGGCGCATCGACGTCAACACCTGGGAGAGCAAATCGCGCGTCACCGCCCGGCTCTGGCATGGACGCCAGACCCGCGGCGCCGTAGTGGCAACCTATGTGCGCGGCCGCCAAGTCGGACGCGATGGCAACGTCACCGGCGACGCCGGCTGGGGACGCTTTGTGGCACCCACGCCACTTATGCCCGAAAGGCCATTTTTATGACACTCGCCACCAATTCCCTCAAAGCCAAACTCGCCAGTGGCGCCATGGTTACAGGCACACTCGCCATGGACATGCGCGCCCCCGCCTACGTGCATGTGCTCGCCGATGTGGGCTTCGACAGCATCTTTTTTGACCTCGAACACGGCATCTACGACCTCCCCATGGTTGCCGACCTGATCGGCACCACCCGCTTGTGCGGTATCACCCCCATCGTGCGCGTACCCGACCTGCGCTACGGCGATATCGCACGCCTGCTCGACGCCGGTGCCATGGGGATCATGCTGCCACGCATCGACACCGCCGCCCAAGTCGAAGAAGCCATGCGCCACATCAAATACCCGCCACGCGGCGACCGTGGTGCGGCGAGTGGGCGTGGTGCCACCGACTACCGCGATGCCAGCGCGCAGACGCTGACCAGCCACATGAACGCCCAGACCATGGTAATAGTGCAAATCGAGCGCGCCCAAGCAGTAACCAACCTCGACGCCATCGCCAGCGTGCCCGGCGTCGATATGCTCCTCGTGGGACCGTTTGATCTGACTATTGCCCTCGGCGCTGCCCGTCCCTCAGATCCAGCAGTGGTCGCTGCCATGGATGCCGTGGTGGCTGCCGGCAAACGCCATGGCATCGCCACGGGCACACACGCGTCGGATCCGGCCATTCTCGCCAAGTGGCATGCCAAAGGCATGCAGATGATGCTGTGTGGCAGCGATTTGCGCTTTTTCCAGCAGGGCGCCAAAGCCATGTTGGATGGGCTGACCCAGCAGTAGCATGGTATGATACCTAGTGTCCGACGGCAGATCATCGCTGGCCGCAAGGTCAGAGGAACTTCCCGACTCCTCGTGTGGGCAACCACACAGGTCGCCCTGCGAAACCGTAAGCAGGGGCACGGCGCTGGTAACGGCGCCGCGACGCAAGTCGACAACAGAGAGCAGTCCCGCCGATGGCCCACCCGGGCTCAGGTAAGGGGTGAAAGGGTGCGGTAAGAGCGCACCAGCGGAGGTAGCAATACCGCCGGCTAGGTGACTGCGCCGACTGATGGGGAGCAAGGTGCGTGGGGTGGGCTACCTGGTGGGAGCCGCAAGGCGTTTGTACTACCTCGTTCACTCGCATCGCCGCGCTGACGGCAACGTGGGTAACACCCATAGCGCTAGGATGCGCCTGGTGCCTGCACCAGAGAGAGATGATGGTCTACTACAAAATCGGGGGTATCGCCGTCGGACACCACTACGGATTACATACCCCACAGTACTCAGCTGATGCAGCCGTGTGCGCATCAGGATGCGACAGCTCGACACGATGATCACAGCGCACACACGCATAGACGAACGCACTGGGCTGGTCCGTGGGTGTGCCGCACCATTCGCACGGCAACCCAGGCACTGTTGCGATTTTGCGCATCCCAGGCGCGCTACAGGCAATACACATACACTGTGCATTACGCACTAAATCTGCTGCCGCTTCACAAATCACCAGCCGCCGCTTGGGATTGCGGTGTGCGCGCAAATCGGTCTCGAGCCAGACATCACTTGTATTGGCATGGTGCGCACGATCTACGACCGTACACAACGCCTCTATCGTATCAATATCTTTGTGGATCTGCACCACACCATTCGTCTGATAACGCACCACAATGCCCTGATAGGGAAAGCCAACCCGGCGCACGAATTCGTGCACGTCTGCCAGCGTGCGCACTTGTTGTCGCGCCGCCGTCGTTTCGCTAGCAGTCGCCCAGCCTTCCAGCACCCACCCGTGTATGTCGTCGACCAACACCACTAACTCATGGTTGACCGTCAGCCACGGAATGGCCGGATGTGGGAAAAAACTGCCCTCGCTAGCAATGCCGAGCTGATACCCGCTGTGCACCATCCCTGCGCGCGCCTTGGCCACTGCCGTCTGATACTGGGTATCAGGCCGCGGGATTTCACCCGTAAATGAGCCAAATTGGTCGGTATCAATCGTCGTTTGCGCTGTGATGTGCAATCCCAGTTGCGCCGCAAAGACTGGCTCGATGATATCGGCCTTGCGATGCATACTGACCAGCACTGCGTGGCGCCCTGCATAACACTCACGTGGATGTTGCATACCCTTGTACCACATGTTTTCACGATATCATACTACTACGAAGCACATCTTGAAGCAACGGATGCGGAAACTGTCGTGGCATCGTCAACGCATAAAACGTCTCCATCAAACCGGGCAATGTGGCAATCTCGACCAGCACCCCACTCTCCAGCTCGTCTTTGACCACAATCGGTGGCACCACCGCTAATCCCTGATGCTCACGTGCCACCAAGCGCAACATGGCCATGTCGTCGACCTCAGCAATAATCGTCGGCTGGATGCGCATACGATCGATAAATGCGTCGAAATCAGTACGAATACTCGATGGATGCGCCGGCACGACCAACGCCTCTGTGCGGAGTAACTCATCAAGTGACCGCTGCTGACGCGCCAATATGCTGTGTCCTACCAGGCTGACCGCCTGCTGTGCATTTGTCGACCTCTTTCGTGGCGTACTGGTGCTCTTTATCCTTGAAATGGGGATGACGGCCGGCCGCCACCTCAAGGAATTCACCAGCGTCAGCGGACGCATGATGCTCTTTGGTCTCAGCATGCCCATGCTCCACGGCTTGATCGTGACCGGACTCGCCACCCTCGCTGTGATTCCAATTGGTTCGACCTTTGTGTTGGGCGCTGTGGCTGCTTCGGCGAGCTACATCGATGCACCAGTAGCCGTACGCGCCACATTCCCTGATGCCAATCCATCGATTTACCTGATATCGTCACTAGGCATCACTTTCCCCTTCATGGTACTAGTTGGTGTACCCATCATCTGGGAAATGGCTCGTTTTTGGCATGGCCTGTAACACACTTGCCGTTCACAGATCCTTGCGTATGCCTGCGTAGAATCAGTCACACCATGATTGAATAACAGTTGTTAGTCCCACAGCACACACGCACGCGCGGGCAGAAATTGCCCGCGCGTGCGTGTGAGATACATCCCGTATATGTGTGCAACGCGACTTACGGTGTTGGAGTCCGTGTTGCGGTGGCGGTGCGCGTCTGCGATGGTGTCAACGTACGTGTCCGTGACACAAACACATTCGACAAGTTGTTCCCTGCCACCAGCACGCCACCATCGCGCAGACCCATGATCGAGTTCTGGTTGTCTGAGTCCACCGAATACACCTTCCCGCTATAGTTTCCCTTGAAGGTGATGTACCGGCGATTCCCCCACGCCACCAGATTCCCATCGGCTGTCACTGCCAGCGAGCTTTCACGCCCTGCCGCAATCGCTACCACATTGACAATCTTGCTCGTGGGAATCGACAACTGCCCTGCCGTGTTGGCGCCCCAACCCACTATTTGTCCGTTGTTCAACAGCGCCAACGTGTGGTTCTCACCTGCACTCACGGCAATCACACCACTCAATCCAGGTGGTACAGACGCTTGCCCACGCAGGTTATCACCCCACGCAATCACCGTGCCATCTGCTTTGAGTGCCACTGCGTGCCGGTCGCCTCCGTCCACCGCAATCACATTCGTCAACCCCGCCGGGAGATTGGTCTGACCAAAGTCATTGCGCCCCCATGCCACCACACTCCCGTCGTTCAATACCGCAAACGCAAAGCGTGCTCCGGCTGCCACGGCTTTCACTCCGGTCCGCGCATTCACCGGAATATTCCGCTCCCCGTACAGGTTGTCTCCCCACGCATACAAATTCCCACTCGTATCGAGGGCGTAGGCCGTCCCCACACTTGCTGCAATATCGTCAAATTGCAGACCACGCAATGCCAACGGAATCGTCGATTGGTTGACACCCGGGTCATTCTTACCCCACATCACCAATGTCTTGTTTTGGAGCAATCCCAGCACCCACAAATTCCCCACCGCCGACTTCAACAGCGCTGCAGGCACATTCGTCGGTGTCACCGTCGGTGTCATCGTGGCATTGTCCACCACAAACGAATTAATCACATTTGCGGCTGCACCGTACAGAATCCCGCCATTGTTCCCGCCTCGCTGTGACGCCTGTATGCTACACGTACCCCCTGTTACCAGCCGCAACACGCCATTCGTCACCGTACACACGGTGGGTGTGAGCGAGGCATACGTCACTGCCAGCCCCGACGAGGCCGTCGCCGCCAATGGAGGTGCCGGCAACTCGATGCGTTGATCGCTCAACGCGGGGAACGTGATTGTCTGGGGCATCCCCGTCACCACGAAGCTCTTGCTTACTGGCGCTGCCGCATCATAGCTCATATCATTGATGCGCCCACCCGGTTGCGTGGCCGTCACCCGACACGTTCCCATCCCGACTGGCTTCACTTTGCCCGCCACAATCGTACACACGAGTGGCGTTTGGCTCACATACGTCACCGGCAATGTGGATGATGCCGTCGCCCCCGGATCAATGTCTGGCGCATCAATCTGCACATCACTCAAGTCCGCCATCGTGATCGTCTGCCGATCACGAATCACAATATCACGAGTCACATCAGGAGCCGCATCAAACGTTGCCCCGTTCTTGATCCCCCCAGCGGCTGACGCAGTCACACTACAGGTGCCCGGTCCCAGAACCGTCACCGTTGTCCCACTCACCGTACAAATGCTCGGCGTCGTGGTGGCATACGTGACTGGTAACCCGGCCGATGAAACTGCTGCCAGCGCAACCGTCTGTGTCCCTGCCGGCTGTTCTGGGTAGCCGGGGAAGTTGATGCGCTGACCTGCACGCAACACGATCGTCTGTGGTACTGTGGGTGCCGGATCATAGATGATGTTGGTTGCCGGATTCGTCCCACCTGGTTGGGCTGCGGTGACCACACAGTTTCCTGGACGCATCAGCACCGTCACAATGTTCCCCGACACACTACACCACTGCGACGATGTCGTCGTATAACGTACCGGCAACCCCGATGACGCCGTAGCTGGCAACGCAAATGTGTTGTTCCCCGTTGTGCTTGGATCTACAGTCGGGAACGTAATCGTCTGCGGACTCTTGATGTGCACGTCGCGTGTCACATCACCCGCATTTTCGTACGTGACTCCGTTCTTTGTGCCCCCAGCCGCTGATGCCGTCAGCGTACACTTCCCCGGGGTCACCACCGTCACCACATTGCCACTCACCGTACACACACTCGGTGTGCTCGACGTATACGTCACCGGGAAACCGGCCGATGACACCCCTGACAACTTGATGCTGGTCGTCCCCACCGATTGAATCCCCATCGCAGGGAAGGTAATTACCTGTGCCGCATTCAATGACACATCGCGCACCACATCCGTGGCTGCCTCGTACATGATGCCATTCAGCGTCCCTGCACCTGCAGATGCCTTGATTGTACACGTGCCCGAGGCAATCTTCGTCACCGTAGTACCACTCACACTACATACCGTCGGCGTCATCACCGTATAGACAATCGGCAATCCAGACGATGTCGTCGCCGACAATGGGAATGTTGTTGCATTCGGCGCCTGCGCTGCAATCGGTGGGAAATTAATCGTCTGAGCACTCATGATGTTGATGTCGCGGCTTACATCTGCCGCCGCGTCATACGACTTGTCACCCGCATCATTCAACCCACCCGCTTGTGACGCCTTGATCGTACACTTGCCCGGGCTGTACACCGTCACCGTCGTCCCCTCGACCGCACAAATCATTGGTGTGCTCGATGTGTAGCTCACATCCATCGTCGATGAGGCCGTGGCTGCCACGGTAAAGCTGGTCGTGGTTGACGGTTGATTCGCAATACTCGGGAAGGTAATCGTCTGCGGGTAGTTCAACAGAATGTCTTGTGAAGCCGTGGCTGATTCATACACAATCCCGCCACTCGTGCCACCCGCTTGCGTGGCTGTCAGCGTACACGTCCCCGGCCCTACGCGGGTTACCGTCGTACCACTCACCGTACACACACTCGGCGTGCTCGACGTATATGTCACTGGTAAGCCTGATGACGCCGTCGCCGCCACCGCAAAGCTCGTCGTTGCGACCGGGCGTGGGGCAATTGCCGGGAATGTCACCGTCTGCGTGCTCTTGATGTTGATCGTATTGGTCACACTTGTGGCCGCCGTATACGTCGTACCACTATTCGTGCCACCAGCCTGTGCCGCCGTGATTCGACATGCCCCCGGCGTCACCACCGTTACCGTCGTGCCACTCACCGTACAAATGCTCGGTGACGCCGAAGTAAACGTCACTGCTAACCCCGATGATGCAGTAGCTGCCACGGCAAAGCTGGTCGTCCCCGCCGCCTGATCGGCAATCGCCGGAAAGGTGATGGTCTGGGGCGACGGCGTCGGTGTCGGTGTATTCGTGGCGGTTGCAGTGGGTGTACTTGTCCGTGTATTTGATGGCGTTGCCGTCGGTGCCGTATTCGTAATGTTGAATGATGACGTCACCGGTGCCGCCGTCGCCCAATTGACACCGTTACTATCCAGCCCACCACCTTGTGTTGCCGTAATCGTACAAGTGCCACTCCCTACAATGGTCACCGTACTCCCTTCTACGGTACACTTGGACGGCGTCAATGACACATACCCGAGTGGCAACCCTGATGTGGCCGTGCCAGGTAACGTGAATGGATCAGAGGTACCACCAGCCACATGATAATTTTTGGTGATACCCGTCAATGAAAAGTCAATCGTCTGCGGATTACCAACAGAAATATTGTCAACCCAGAACGAAGCGCCTGACTTCTTACCACCCGTCTTGTCAAACGTACCGTTCACGAAAATAAAACGATATGCGGAACTCGTCACCGGAATCGTCGCAGACACAAATTGCCACCCCGATGCCGAGGTACCCGTCTGATCGATGACTTCGTACTGCGTACAAGTGGTCGTGTCCAACAAGTAGCCGAGCACCGCAAAGTCGTCAGCACCTGCGGCTGAATACCACTCTAAATTGACCACTTGCCCCGATGTCGCAGAAAATGGATCACTCACAATTGCCGGACCGTGCAACACGTGATAACCTGTCAAACGCCAATGTGACCCCAATTGCATGAACACAGCACTGCTCCCTGCAGTAATCACCGGTCCACCTGAAATTGCAGTGACCACTTCAACTTTCGATGAATATGTGCTGTTAATCGCATCATGGTCATTGACTGGCTTTGCACCATTGGTCGAATTCCATACCGGCACTGAACCAAAGTTCGCACTGCGTGTCCAAATACCGGCATAGTCGACAGTATCTTGGGTCACACATCCACCCAATGAGTCGACTCCTAAATCAATAAAATCATTCGTCTGCCCAGGAAATACGCTATCGGGTGCAGTTGCATTACTCGAACCTTCAGCAACATTGCCTGTCACCCCGTTGCCATTCATGACAGTCCATCCCGTCAATCCACTCTCAAAACTGCCGTTTTGCAAGAGCGTACCGGATTGTGGACGCACTGGTTGCGAAATAGGCGTTGCAGGGATCGTCTGCTGTGCTTCTGCGGCAGGTATCCCCATGGCACTATATATCAGCAACGCAACCACACTCAATCCCAGTAACTGGAGCCACGGTTTTGTGATTTTCATACGTTCAAACCTCATCTGACATTGCTATACGCTGTATGCGTAGATATGTGTATTAACTATTTAATTCATCATAATTACTAGTTAAAATACACGTAAATACGCAATATCAATTTATATGATGACAGTATTTTTTATTTTGTCAATAAGCTAAATTTCGTTAAAAAAGGTAATGTTTTATATCATTTTTTATTGTTTTTATTTATTATTTACGACTAATTATTATTTTAATTAACTAGATATAATTAATGCATGTATATTTATATAATTTCATTTATTTACAAAATATCAACCACATTAACTTGTTAATTTTATTGGATATTTATTCAATAATAAGAAAAAAGGTAATGAATCGTTGACAAGTCATTATTTCGTTTCAGCGAAATATCAGTATCGCTTCTATCATTTTTCACCCTG
>JACCDO010389073.1_pt1 | contig 19830 bp, 19 predicted proteins | sample 7446101 | NCBI WGS metagenome assembly JACCDO01 (sample SAMN15323440, study PRJNA562643) | freshwater metagenome | isolation source: river surface water | place: USA:Blue River Watershed | collected 2017-08-16
ATTGTTTTTGTGTCCTTACAGTCTTTTCCTTCCTTACAATATGTATACCCTGATTCCTTCCGCTTCCGCCCCTCACGAGTGGGTTATTCGTGTGGATATTTCCAAGAAGAACAACATTCCGTGGGACCTTGAACTTGAGTTTGGGCTGCGTGAGATGGCAATTCCCGCTGAAGACAATGAATGCAATGGATGGACGCCAGCAGCACATTCATTTGAGACATACCATAAACTGATGCCGCGCATCAAAAGCAACCCGCGAGACTATAAGGACTACCGCGGGCTCTTTGCGTTTCAAAAAACAAAGGAGGACGGACGCACCCACATTAAGGGTGCACTTCAGCATCGTCTGACTGGAAAAGTCGTACTTCTAACAGCCGTAAATGGGGAGCCGACGACAAAGCATCTGCCCTCACAGGTGGACGGATGGTATGTCTACAATGCATTTATGATTGCACCCATGTGTTTCTGGGCTGCGTTCAAGGCGTGCTAAGTTTGCACAGCAGCGTACGCCTAAGCCTGTGCCTTTGCACCGCGACGCAACAAAATCTCAGGATATCCACTTTTGCGGCGTGGATTTAACATTACTTTTTCAGGCCACGTTTTCAATAGGTAATCCACGGCGGCGTGTTGTTTTTCCAGACGTTTGGGGTCTGTTTGCATACCACCAGGCTCCTTGTAATATGCCGTCTTTGGCGCAACATAGTTGATGCGCACAACAGCGTGGTCACGGTCCCACGACATCAATGTACGAATATAGTCCTCTTTTTCACTCATTGGTAACTTGATGCCGCCGTCCTTTTTTGTCGCCGTTGGATTCACAATGCCCCAGAAACTTCCAATAATGAATTTCAAATCCGTAGTGATTGTGGGTTTCATAAAGAAACCATTGGGCACTGGATAGACTCCCCATAGGGAAGCACCCGCCTTATTGGCTTCTGCAAATCCCTTTTCAATCACGGCATTCAAATCACGCAGCGGGCGCATTTTACCGCCATCAATACGTTCCACAAATCCAGTCACATCATCATCCATCATTACGATTTTTGTACCTGCAGGATAGTAATCAAATATGAAATTGCGAACTTCGGCTAATCCTGGGACTCCAACAATCAACTTATTGTATGCCCCACGAGGAACCGCTTTTTCATATACATCTTTTTGCTCATCATTGGCTACAAAAATGTTAATACGACTAGCAGGAATTTTGTAATGTGCAAGTGTCGCCAGTGTTTTCTTTTGCACGGTTTCTTCACGTTTGTATGACGGAATCACAATAATCCAATCAGATTTTGGTCTGGATACTGCTTTGCGCGTGTGACGTTTTGATTCCATATTCCTACTTAATTGCGCTTGTTTTTCTTTGTGCCACGCTTGAGTTTCTTATCAAGAGCCACCGGGTCATACATTTTTTGACCCTGGCATTTCTTAAGGATACCTTCGCGTAAGTAGCAGACCAACGAAAGACGCTGGCTTGTTTCGTCTTTGGGTTCCATTTCTGTGTTGCCATGCACTTGGTGTACATCCATAGCCAAGAAATCGCCCGTGCGGCAATCCACGGCAACGCCGTATTGTGGGAATCCGGTAAAGTTGCCTTTGTAGGGTGCACCGCGTTCAATTACTACTAGGTTACCAAAACCAGTGGGCCAATCGCCGGAATCTGTATGAGATGCAGTGCGGAAGTTCAGATTTGTGGTCACTGTGGAAAAGGCCGTGCCTGATATGTGGAATGGTGTCTTTTTGGCAGCACGACGCTGGTCCGCATATTCATTTGGGCATAACTTTTCATACTGTTCATCAATCTGTTGAATAAGTGGCACAACACGCTTCCACTTTTCAGGGAATTGTGCATTGAACCGGCAAATACGGCACGGGCCGGGCGACCGTATGCCAGTACGTTTGAAGGTTGCCTTTTGACTAATAGACCACTTATCAAAATACCCAAGAATGTTGGACATTACGGGCGCCTTTTGACCCGTGCCCAGGCCGGGCTTGGACCCACTTGCTATGCCACGGTCTGTTGTCTTTGTTTTTATGAAGTCTTTCATGGCTTCATATGCATCGTCAATTAGGTTTTGCGACAATACACCCTTACGGAAACGCAATAACAACTCACCATCTTCCGTATACACATCGGCATCATCCTTGAGAACAACTTTGAAGTGGGAATCGTCCAAAAACTTAGACTTCAACGCGTTTGTTTCTTCATCGCTTAATAGTTTTTTCACTGTATACACAGGAATTTTTCCGGATTTGTCCACGGACACAATAGGATTCACCATCTTACTTTTAAGAAAGAAAAAATGATGACTAGCGTTTGTGGTTTATTGAAATGAAGCCAAAATGAGTGACTTTTCAAAACATAATGCCGCCTTACACACACTCTTAGGCATCCCCGTTTCTATACATTCCGTAAGTGGCGCAGACTTGTTTTACACTGATGGTGCAGCATCAGGCGCAACCTACAGATTGCATATGCCGGATTCATCCTTGGTGTATGTGCGAGCCGATGGTTCTGAACATTGGGTGCGTGACAGCACATTGTTTGCAAAACACGCTGCAGCGATTCAAGAGTATCTTGGTAGTACAATGAAAAATTGAACTGGAAACATCCGTTTGTCCAGTTTTTTGACACCATGTATGCCGAATTTGAATCTGCATTTCATACAAATCTTCCTTCATTCCAATCATATCTTCGTTCCCTTTCGTCTCAAAATGTGGCAACGTTTTCTTCATTTCAAACAATCGCCCTTGATGCAACACTTCTATGTGCGACGGATTGTAGTAAGTTCAAAGCGTTTCTTGACCGTGGACTCGGCTATGCAAATCGCAGTTATATTATCCAGTGTTTGGTTGAAGAGGATGCCATTGAACAATTGATGATTTATACAAGCAAATACCCGGACTTATTTGCACACCCTCAACAATTCTTTGATTGCTCGTATATGGGACAACAGTGTTTGCAATATGTATTGCATAACATTAACAATGACCGTGAAACATATGTCAAAATAGTAGGAAAAATGAAAATTCATTCCTACGATACATTGCGTATTCTTGCGTCACATCCACGTTTCAAACATCATCCGCATTTGCCCACTGATGACATTGTATCTTTACACGGAAAGTGTATTGTTTTAGACACTATACTTTACCATTTGAATTTATTTAAGATCCCATTCTAGAATGGCACTTGTAAAAGATTTTAATATTTTTCAGAAACGTTCGGATGGCACGATACTTACATTTGCTGTTCATTTGGATGACCGTATTGGTGTTGGTGCTGAAGGAGATGTGTACAGAGGAACAATAAATGAAAAGCCGCGTGCAATAAAGATTGTAAAGCAGTTTGCCGCAATGCCCACAGACCAACTCGTTAAAAAACTTATTATGGAACATATTCATTCAAGCAAACTTTCGCAATGTGAAAATGTAATGAAAATTATGAGTCTTATTGTACCAAAAACTGTATATGAGAACCCGATATATAGTAAATTCCAAAACCATGCGTTTTTTTTATATCACGAGACCGGCAATGAAATTTATGTGAGCAATGAACTTATCTCTGGACAATCCTTACATTCCATCATACAATTGTCAAAAACAAACGGAAAATACGAGTACGATGTGAAAACCACATTTATTAATATAGTGCAAGCAGTGCGGTGCATGCACGATCAGAATGTTGTTCACCGTGATTTGAAACCTTTAAATATTATGTTTGATAATAATAATGTAAAAATCATTGATTTTGGAAACATGTGTATGACAGACATGTGTGTGTTCAAAGGAAGTGGGTTTACTGGCGAATATGCTCCTACAGAACAAATGAACTTTTCAGATGCATCACTTTCCCCAAGATATTCTCAAATTGTAATGACCAACAAGCAATTGTTTAAGAAATATGACATATTTTCATTAGGATGCACCTTGTTTCAAATGTTAACAATGCGATTTTTATTTGCCGGCATATTTGGTTCATTGACTTGGGATAGAACAATGAAGTCATTGCGATGGCCAAAAATTCCTAAACATCATCCACAATATGAATGGATACGTTTGATTATACATATGATTATGCCAGACCCTCGGAAACGCGTTGAATTAAATGACGATTTGATTGCAAGAATAAGTGGATTGCCTGAACCAGATTATCTCATATTTACACAGGGAATTCCCGTTGTGAATCCAAACAACATCAATGTTGGTCAATGGGTTGCACAAAAAGAAAATGAATTTGCTGGTGGAACACGGCGGCAGCGTCGCAATCGTCGGCGTCGTAACACGTATCGCAGACGTCGTTAAATAATGTCTTAAACATAATGTAATATTAGGGTTAATATAACATTATGATGATTGTAAAGAATTTATTTACGTTTGTGTGTGCGTCGCTTTTTCTTTTGCATTCGTCTTCTGGAACGACCACCAATTGTTGGTGGATTTCCAACCAGAGAGACGTTTACACTATTGTTGTATTTTGAAACACTTTTGTGTATAAGAATGCCTTCATGCAGTTCATTATCTTTTGTTTTGTATTGACCCCATAAAATGCCACGACCGCATTCATATGTTCCATCTTTACAAGTTTGTACAAGCAATGGACTGCCTTCAATAAAAGAACTAAATACTTCATTGAACTTTTTTATAAATTGACTGAAGGCACTTATTAAATGTTCACCCAAGTGATATCGTCCTGCAAAATAAAACAAGTTACTTATCATTAAAGTTAATGACTCTGAGATTTCATTTAAATTTTTCAAATTAATTAAATCTGGCTGGCTGTTTTTTATTTTTTTATAAAATAAAACAATTGTATTCATATATATTTCCAATGCCATTATAAGTTTAATCGGCAAACCAGGACCTTTGCATTTTGTATCTGGATCCAATACCCATTTCTCTCCCATAAAATGACAATATGCGTCATCTTCAGTAATCTCTCCTTTTGCATTGTTGCCGTTATAATCATTTATTAATTGTGCAACCTTAGCATTGAATGTTTTTACATCCTCAATAGTCAATGTAGGTTTTTTCATCATTGAGTTTATGGCTCTTATACACATATCTGTTCTTCGGAATCTACCTATCTTACCTAGCTGGCCTGACCAATCTTTTGGTAATTTTGCTGGTTTTAATATATACATTATATGTTCATCCCCAGTTAAGTTCGGAGCGAACAGAGACTTTGAGAGTGCACTTTTTGCACGCCAATTTGTTGAAACATTGTTTGCGTTGTATGTAATATTGACTGGTTCATCATTTTCAACATTTGGTGCAGCAGCGGAGGCCATATATCGGGGATTGATATTTTGTTAATGAAAGTTTTGCATTACCAATTCATTAATAATATATAAGTTCAGCATTATTAACATTAGTTAATTATGCTAAAATTGTTTATTTTCAATACAATTTATACGTGGGTTATAACATCTCCACGCTGTTGTTCATTTTCGTGTAATAAATGTACAACTGTAAGCGGGTCTTTGCGTCCCAAGCGCATTGCACGTCCTATAATTTGTCCTTCCAACTCACTATTCATATGGTGAAAGAGCACAACGTGACTTGCACATTCAATGTTTAATCCAGCACCCATGTTTCGCGCATTTAAAAACAACACATTGTATTTCCCTTCTTTGAATTCATTTAACAATTTCACAATGCGTGCATTACTTCCTTTCACCGTTGCATATTTGATGTTTGTTTCGTGCATTTTTGATTCAATACTTGCAAAACTTGCATCATATCCACTAAACATTAGTATTTTTGCCATCGGATTTGCTTTCACATAATCAATAAATGCATCCTTCTTTTGCATTTTTTGCGGTGCATCCGACACAACAGCATTAGTGGGAGTTTCTTCACCAATGACCTGTAAGCTTCGCACATTTTCAATACGTGTACGACAAAGTGGACAACTGGAAACACGTGATAATGCCTGACAAATACACGAAAAGCAAAATACTTGATGGCAACACGGCACCAACGCCGGTGATTGCGCTTCACAATAACAAATGGGACACGTCTGTTCTTTTGCCTTCTTAATACGTTCTTCTATTGCACTAATACGACTTTGAATGCTTGCAATCTTTTGTTCACACACTTCTAATGCTTTTGCTTTTGCCGAATCGCTGCTATACGCTATAGATTTTTTGTATTCATATGTTTTCTCTGCATTATCCAAATCACGTTTTAAGGAAACTGTGACTGCCGTGGTGATTTCACTTTCATTGTGTGCACTCATTCCAATCATTTCCAGCGCTCCAGACACATCGTCCGCATGCAATCGTTCCATAATTTCTGGCGACAACAAATCTGATAACACACGAATATTTGTTGGTACAGCACACATGATACTTTTATGATGTATGGCAGGAACGGCAAAACTTTCTTGAATAAACGACTCGGCGTTTTGTATTATCAGCCGCGACGACTGAATAACTGCCGAATTGATTGCGTGTGTATTATAATGTGCCTGTACTCCACACATTTTGCGCACAATATTTGCGTGTTTGCATCCGGCAATATTTAAATAAGGCGAATCATCACTTCGTAATCGCTGCACACGTTCTACAATTGCAGTCGGTGTTTCAGGAAGTGGAGTATGAATTTGTTGAATATTAAAATAGGCGCCACCTGAAAACACCAAATTCAACCAACTTGCGGTTATAAACCAATAAAACAGGCCACTGATTTCGTGTAAATCTGTTGATATATGTATTGAATCTGCTTCATCTATAAACACGCGTTTCCATAATAATGTGCGCACTTGCTGCAAACGAAATGCTCCCCACATTGTGGACGATACAAAAATAACATCATATTTATGAAGTTTTTCCACAAAATCTGGCACATTGAAATCTGCACGTTTTTTAATAAACCATGCATTGAGTGTTGTATCACGAGATACATAGGTTTCCCATTGTCCGACAAGCGCATGTGGAATTATAAATAAGGACATTGGCACGGGCGTCAAAACTTCATCGTATGTGTTTTTCAATTGTGAACGTCGCCGCAACAATCCAACGTCGCGTCCATCTCCATGATGTGTATCATTTCGTGAAACGTATTCCATATACGATGCATCCGGCGCAGGTTCTTTAATGAGTGAAAGAGCCGTTAAGGATTTGCCGGCACCCACACGATCGCCCAGTATTCCATACGAACTAAATAATTTGCCACCAAACATATCGCCATTGATGCCACTAATATCAATGCCGGCGTTTTTGGCGTGTTCAAGTTTCAATGCAGCGGCTACCGCAGATTGTTGATGTGGTAACAACGGCGTTTTAATCCATTGCGGTGTTGAATGTCGTGGTGATTGATTTTGTAATTCATGACTATATAATGCTTCAAAAAATGCCCATAGGCGCGCCCGCGAAACCAACGACATCCAAACAAAAAGCTTCTAAACTCGTTGGTGTATTCCAGTCTTAGATAGAACGGTCAAGGACCCTAAGTGTTTGATGGTCTAAACCGAATGACGCATTGATGTTACAAATATGAACTGGCCTGAATCACTGCCTAAATCACAAACACATCCGCCCGTCAGCATACTGACGCCCACATACAATCGCCGCAAATTCATTCCTGCGCTGATTGAATGTATTAAAGCCCAGACATATCCTCGTGAACGTATGGAATGGCTGGTGTATGATGATGGTACAGAGCCGGTCATGGATTTATTGATGCCAGAAATGGCTGCACTGCACATTCGTTATTTTCGATCAGAGGACAAGATGACCATTGGCGCAAAACGAAATAAATTGCACGATGAGGCACGTGGTACTATCCTGGTCACAATGGACGACGATGATTACTATGCCCCTGAGCGTGTTGCGCACGCAGTCCAAACATTATTGGCACGCAAAGTCCAGATTGTAGGAAGCAGCAAAAATCACCTATATTTCACGGATGATAAAAGCATTTGGCAATCCGGTCCGTTTTCAACGAACCATGCCACATTTGGAACAATGGCATATACCAAAGCATATACAAAAACACATAGGTGTGATGAAACGGTTACCCATGCTGAAGAAGTAGTATTTACAAATGCATACAAAGAACCTATGGCACAGCTAGACCCAATGAAGGTCATGTTAGTCATGGCACATTCCGACAATACATACGATAAAAGCAAACTTCGTGAAAAGCCGAATGAAGTATTTAAGAAAACGTCCTACGTATTGAAAAATTTCATACGTTCCGCAAAACAACGTGATTTTTATGCAAGTGCCTAATGCCGTTTTGTTACAGTTTAATACGCCCATCGGGCTGTATTAAATTATAACAAAACGGTAGGAGATGGCTTCTTTATTTAATGAGCCCGGCAATTATGTTGCCCAACAAACACGTTCATTTGTATCACGCGCAGCCGCAGTGCGTGAATCCGGACTCGGCAACATATTAATGTATGGACTTTTGGCAGCAATCGTTGTATTTATAATTTTAATGCTTTGGAACAAACGATTGAATTTTGATTGGATAAAACCCAAGCGCTTACTGCTTCAAAACGAGGGCACGGTTTATTGGAACAAGGGTGACCGGTTTACAAATTTGTATGTGTCTGAAACTGACGCAATTCAAAACTTCCAAGACCAGGCATACAGTATTTCCTTTGATTGTATACTTTTTGATACACGAAACCGAAATGCAACACAGGGGCCATATCGTCAGTTAGTGCATCGTGGTTCAGATGAATTGATGCCACCACGCAAAAGCCTTATGGATATGGAACTTCCACCTATGCCGGCAGATGGACTACCAAAGCACATGAATCCCGGTGTATTTTTGGACCCTAATTTAAATGACGTGATTGTCTTTGTTGATACATCAATGCATGGCGAATTTTACCGCGAATCACTTCGTATTGCGGATTTACCATTGCAAATACCGTTCCGGCTTGAGGTTGTAATAAATGGACGTGTTCTTGATGTATATATTAATTGTCAACTGGAAGCCACCAAAATGTTGCAAGGATATCCACGCACTGTCAAAAATGCCTGGTATGGATTGGCGGGCAATAAACCGGCACAGGCACAAATCCAAAACTTGTGGTTATGGAATCGTACTTTGACAGTTGATGAAATTAAACAAGTCTGTGGTCCAGAACTGAAATTCAAACAATTGCGCTCCAAATGTGCCGACGATGAGCCCGATCCGGTCCGTCCTATGGCTAAGAAACAGCAACCAATCAATACAAAGAAGATGGGAATATCCTATGGCAATTCATTGTGTAACAATGCTAAATAAACGTGTTCCATAATAAGGACTGAGAACATGTCATCACTTTTTCAGGATTTTAGTTCATTTTCTGAAAACGTAGCGGAAAAAACCAACAATGCATTGCCAGTAAAAGTAACACCGCGCACCCTTTGGTTTACTGTTATTGTGGTAATTTTTATAATTGGTGCAATCGCATTTTGGTACTTCAGACCGAAAGCACGCGACGTAACTGTTATGGGGCCTTATATGTTAGAAGGCCGTGGATTAGAAGTTAAAGAAAATACGATTAAAACCGTGTTTGATGATTCACAAATTCAAAGTTCACTTGGAGAAAACTTCAGTTTGAGTTTTTTTGTATATATGGATGACGTAAACCAGGAACGCATTCCATTTTCTGGACAGAAAGGTGATTGTCGGTTCAAACCATTATTGTATTTGTTGGGTGTTGGAGATATGATAGTTGACCCAATACATCAAGTGGCTCGCCTTCGCATTAAACCGCTTGTTACCAATAACAATGACATTAAGCACTCGCCGGTGACAACCATTGATATTGACAATTTCATGGTGGCGAAATGGAATCAAGTATGTTTAACAATTGAGGGTCGTACTGTTGATGTTTATATTAATGGTGTCCTGAGCAAATCCGTGTTATTGAGCAATCTCCCGACACTTCGGCCGGTTGGAGTATTGATTGAAACATCTCCGGATTTTTCCGGTCAAGCAGGTCTGTTCCAGGCTTGGCCCGAGCGTCTTACAGAATCCAAGGTTGCACAGAACTATGCACGCAACACGGACACACGAGGCAAGCCGCGCATCCCCGAAGCAGGGCTTAAATTCAAAGATTTTCTTGGTGAAAGTTTATGCAAATTAGGGTTTTGTCTGCCAAAATATAAAACATCAACGATGGAATACGTGGATTATGAATACGCATAAGCTTGCTGCCGCATTGGATTCCACCCGGTCAGAAGATAATTCGTTGACTACGTTAGAAGAATATGGACTCTGTGATTGCCCCTGTTCGCAACTTTGCGGGTGCTAACCGCCCAATGATCATTAATGTTGTGTACGTTGTTGCATTTTTAGTTGCTTTGTACTATTTGTACAAGTTTCTTATTGAGGGTTCTGATTTGGAGGTGACACTCTTGAACTATGAGACAGACGGAAATGCTGCAAATGTATTCAAATTGCCAGGCAAAGACGTGCGTGTGAAGCAGGGTGGTGAATACACAATCAGTTTTTGGATGTACATCACAAGTTGGGAATACCGCTCTGGCTTAGCCAAGAGTGTGTTGCAAATCTTGGATGCCAATATGCCGAATAAGATTTTGCTTAACACCGTGTTATACCCCAATGAAGCCAAAATGATGGTGCGCGTTAATACAATCGGTGGTGCACAGGAAGGCATTGATTATACACGCTTGGATAACTATGAAAAATTAATGAGCGGCAATGGAGGTATGGAAATGGCCGTACCAAGCGGTGTTATGCCCAAATGTGATATTCAAGATATTGATTTGCAACGTTGGATCAACGTCACAATCTCCGTGAATGGTCGCATTGTTGATATCTACTATGACGGCAAACTTGCACGCTCTTGTGTTCTTCCGGATCTCCCTCAGGCTTCCGACTCTGGTGCTCAACTTGTGCAAATCGGTAACAAGGGTGGATTTGGCGGCAAAATCAGCGGTATCCAATTCTTTGCGTACCCATTGACCCCGGATCGCATTTATTCCATCTACCAGGCCGGCCCAATGGGACAGCGTGGCTTTGTTGGATACTTGATGGAGAAACTTGGTATCAACTTGACATACCAGGGTATGGGTGGCGCGCAGCGTAAAGTAAACATTTAATCATGCCACAACCAAATTTACATTTCATCTATTTATAAAAGCATTTATAAATACCATTTGTTTGAATTGTTACAATTCAAACAAAAAGGCTGCGCCGTCAAATATGATTTACATCAGTCCTCTCCCTTGGGAATGGCTGATATAAAAATCATACTTGACGGTAGAGGAAATGGATGCAGCAAACTCAGTCATCGGTTACGTTGCAGGTCCCGGTTTAATACCGCAAATTTTACTTACAATCATTGTGCTTTTGACACTATTCGCAATCGTATCTCTTGTTGAAACTGTTGTGGATTCTGTGAAACGATTCAGTCGTCAAACTACTGTATTGTTCAGAGATACAACTACAAGTGGTCAAGTCATTGTACAAAAGCCAAATTACGGCACACCATTGATTTACAACAGTGAAAATGAAATGAATGGTATGGAATTCTCGTATTCCATGCATCTTTTCATTTCTCCCGAAACCTTTGAAGGTCGTGGAAACAATACATGCGGCGGAGGTCGTACAGGAAAAGCATTCAAACACATTTTCCACAAGGGCAGCAAAGACGGTTTCCCATTGCTCGCCCCTGGTTTGTTTGTAGACGGCAAGGTCAACACACTCCGTTTGTACATGAACAGTTCCACACGTTGGGATAACTACGTGGAAATCCCGAATGTGCCCGTTGGCAAATGGTTCCATTTAGTCATTATCTTGAAGGGCAAGTATTTGGATGCGTATGTAAACGGCAACGTGACGAAACGTCATCAGTTTGCGACCGTACCCAAATTGAACTTTGGCAATATTTATGTTATGAGCCAGGTCCGTTTGCCAATGCAAAGTGCTGGCGCCCCCAAGGACCTTGGTATCACCGTAGATGGTCCAATGAAAGGTATGTTGTCCCGTCTCAAGTATTTTGCATACGCGCTCAATTACAGCCAGATTGATGAGTTGTACCGCGAGGGACCCAGCAAGACCATTGTATCCAACTCCTTCTCGGAAATCCCTCCTTATTTCCGCGACGACTGGTGGACAACACGTTATTAATCGCCTCGTAATTCATTTTCAATAAAAAATAACAATGTATTTTATATTGAATTATTTAGATAGTAGTGCATACCAATTGCCTCTTTCAATTCCAACAATCTGCACGTTGAATCGCGGTTCGTGCCGGCGAATTTCGGCTTCCAGGTCACCGGCTGCATAAATCCGGTAATACCGTTGATGGGTTGTGCCATCCGGCGATTTCCACGGCACATACGTATCGCGCTCCACAAAGTGAAATTTGGAATTGTGCGGTTGTTCCATGGCCCAAACAGTCATAAAATGATGCCCACCTGGTTTCAGAACCCGCCACGCTTCCGAAAGTGTTTTAGCACGTTCTGCTTCTGTTTGTAGGTGATGATATGCCGCAATGCACATAGTTGCATCAAATGTCTCATCGGCAAAAGGCAGTTCGGTCATACTGCCTTGTATGACGTTGAATCCTTTTTGTTTACAAATAGACACAAAGGATTCCGAAATATCTATGCCTGTCCAGGCAATTTCAGTAGTGCGCAGGGTCATATGGCGACCATTGCCACACCCAATATCTAGCGCGGTTGTACCGATAGGCACGGAGGAAATAAAGCGTTCCACGCATGGCCAGGCCACGCGTCGTGTACGGTCAAATTCCGGCGCAATCGTATTGTAAATATCTTTTACACTCATTGTGCCTTTGCCTGGGAAACCTGCTAGTGCTTCAACTTTTGCTGACATCTACTGGCCAACATAGTTTGCCTGAAAAAAGGATTTTTCAGATGTTTGCGTTCTTGAGTTTGCTGCTCCACCATTGTTAACAACACTGACATAGTCAGATGTACCATTTAGGTACAAAATTTTAGAATTAATAAGTGTTATAGCACCTAATGATCCACTAATTGCCACATTCGAACCGTTTTTTTGTATGATTAAATTTGCTTCTATTGAAGAAGAACCGCGATACACATCATAACCTGCAACAATATTCCAGTATCCTGTCTTCTGTGGTGTAAACCTATATGTTGATGTATTAAACCACCCACTTGAAACATTCACGGTGTTATTAACAACGCTGTATCTACATGTATCGGGAGAATAACTACCTGGCAAAGTATATGTTACATTTGCATATGCTTCTAGTAAATACATAGACGGTGCAGCACCTGTTGGGCCAGTTACACCCGCTTGACCAACGGGTCCAGCCAATTCAATCGCATACATTGTGGGACCAGATGCTTCGCCAAAATTAATATTGCCGCCATTATATTCGACACTTACAATATTACAATAATATGTGTATGTGCCAGCTACTGGACTATCCACGTATGTTAATGTTGTTGGTGAATTCAGATTGTTTTCTGAACCAGGTTCAGCCTGCACAATTTGTCCAATTGCAGTAGAATCGCGATACAATTGCAAACGTGCCCATGCACTGCCCGTTGTAAAATTCGCATCGGCCACAAATGTTATCTGTACTGGATTACCGGTTGTTGTGATTGTTACGGATGTAATAGTTGCAGGTGGTGCTGTTCCATTTGTAATCACAACTTGAGTCGGCGTGGTTTGCACATAACTCATGGGCGCAGCAGGTGTTGCTGGGCCCGTTGGACCCGTAGATCCAACGCCTGCTGGCCCAGTAAAACCACGCTGCCCTGTTGGGCCGGTTGAGCCTGTAACGCCCGTAGCACCTGGGCCCGTTGGACCTGTTGGGCCAGTTCCAAGTGGCCCTGTGGGACCAAGTATACCAGGACGACCTGTTGGCCCTGTAACACCAGTTGGGCCGGTACGACCCGTTGGACCCGTTTGACCATCAACACCTACATAACCTGTAGGACCCGTTGGTCCCGCAATGCCTGCACCAGTTGGTCCATAAGGACCTGTTGGGCCTGTTTCACCTTTACCAAATGCTATACCTGTTGACCAATCGCCAGATGTATTTGTATTTTTCACATATAATACGCCATTTGTTGTATCCAAGAAGGCAAATCCTGCGGTCTGTGCATCATAATAATCACGGGTGTACACCGGGCCAGACTGACCTGTTCCTGTTGGGCCTTGTCCACGCACATTAAAAGGAAAACCTTGATCACCCTTCTGGCCTGTTGGACCCGTATATCCGCCCGCAGGACCTGGAGGGCCAGTTGGACCTTCTACAATCAAATCATAATACGCCGCAATAATGCGTCGCATTGTGGTTAGTTCACTTGCGTCCATTTCTAATTATAATCATTCACTTTATTTTGCAAACACTAACCCACCCAAACCATTTGTGATTTCAAAAAAGTTCAGTGTTTCCATAAATACTGACAGATTGTATGTATAATTTGCCAATACAGGAATTGGTTCAACGTCCAAATCCAATTCAAGGCGATTGATTCGGCTTGTATTTAATGTGCCCTGCGGTTGTTCTACACTTGAACCATCCAAACTAAAACTATAGGTATGAATCGGCCAAAATTCGGATTGTGACGCCAAACCATAATCTCCAAAGGGTGCACCATACCCACCCAAATATTTGTAAGGCACATACGTATTGAAATACGCGGCATCATTGGAATCAAACAACTGTTGTCCATTTGCTGTTAAAAACGCATTTCTAAGAATACGACGTTGTAAACCAGGAATATTTAATCCAGACCGACCAATTTGTGTTAACACACCATTTACGTACACTTGGTTTGGTTGTGCGTTACCCACGGGCGATGCAACCGGTCGCTGTGCACCTGCCGCATTAATCCAATTCGTTAAATTCAATGGCTGATTTCTGTATGGAAGGGCGTCAGACCGTCGTGCAAAATAGACCATTCGCGTACATATATTATGCACATCTAAACGATATACATTGCGCGTATTGACCCCCGAAAACAGAAATTGCTGCACTTGGCGCACATTGTAGCGTAAACGTTTTTTCGCAAATAATACACGCTCCTCTTCACCCAAAAACGTATATAACCCTTCCAGTGATGCATTGAGTGGCCATCCATCTGCCACCGGCACACCGCCTGATATATCCGTCAAAAAGTAGCGCAAAGACCCACTCAAATCCGTATATGACCCGTATAAATTATTGAGTGTTTGTGGCAATGGTCCGTACAATGCTGGATTCCAAACACCTGTGTATTGGTCGCTTGGAAGGTAGGGAAGGCTGCGTGTTCCATAGCGCAACCTTACACCACTTGGGTCCAGGACTGTATACAAATCACGTATGGGTCGCAACAATATTGTAATTTCCGCGTCGTGATATTCAAGTCCCACAAGAGGTAGCGAGTTCGCAAAAAAGTCACTAAACCATAGACCCAGAGGTACACGTAGCATACGACCAGGAATGCTGGGCGCATTGTTTTGAACAGGCACGGGCACACTAGGTGACCCGCGCCACGCCACAACATTAGGATATCCGCCGGAAGGATCTGCATACAAACCCTGTGCAGGATCAAAACATTCCGGAACATCTCCCACCATAACACGCCATTTTTTGTATGTTGTATTATCTAAATCAAGTGCTGCTCGTGCTGCAATCCAATCTGATGTAAATTCTTGGATTTTTTGGCCACCGACTGTGAACGTTACAGTATCAATCATTCGCACACCAATTTGACGAACCCAGGCAAATTCATAGGCACGGTCCAATACATAATTGCCATGTCCGTTATCACGAATGTATGCTTTACTGAAAATATCTGGAAGTTGTACACGCAACACCAAATCACTAAGCAAATCGCCCTGACGTGGGATTTTGGCTTTTACAGTAATTGGCGCATCCATCTGTAACAGATTGGGTCCTTCAAGAGGAATTTGAATCGGTTCTTGGGAAAAGTGTGTAGCGCGCTTAAACGCTTTGTAAAACCACGTTACCTCAGGATTTCCATTTACGATAACATTTTCGTTACCGTAACAAACAAGTGCAAGTAGCCCACCCGGCATATCTATCAGGGTAACACATAAGTTCTTTACGTCCACGCCGCGCGCACACGGTTTGTTAGTCTTAATTAGAAGATATGAACAATAACATTAACCTATCAAACAATGTTGCCACGTCGCCGCTCAACAATGTCGTGCAAATTGTAAGTGATGCCAGTGCCGGCCGTTCCTGGTTATATGTATTTGGTGTATTGGCGTTGGTTGTTGCGGTTGCTGTAGGATATGTCTATGTTACTTACAAAGATTCACCCTGGTTTGCAGAGCGTGCTGCTGCCGGTTGGTTAACGTGGGACTGGTTTCGCGCTGAACCCAAATTTATGTTGTCAGCATCAGGAACATTGAAGGAAACTGCACCTGCACCGGCTGTATTGCCACCATCTGCACCAGTCACAACGTCCATCTCTGAACGCACGGGTGCAATTAAAGATAAAAAGAAGCCCGAAACCTGGTGTTTTGTTGGCGAGGATTTGGCGGGTCGCTGGTGTGTTGCAGTGCCCAAACCAGATTTATGCCCCCGCGAACGTGCCTTTGCATCACGCTCTGATTGTGAACTTACACCCGCAAACCACATGCCAGCGGGTTTGATTCAAAACAACGGCGTATCAATGCTTCCACTTGCTAAGGCCAGCATAGCGTAAGCCCGGAACGGCTTTAATCATATGCATAGTTAGAATGGGTTTAATCAACCAATTGAAAAACAAGATTGAATATCAAATCAATCAGGCTACATATGATCCTGAAGCAGAAAAGTATGCAAAAGACGCTGCTGTTCGCAAGGCGTTAGAGGAAAAAAAAGCAAAAGACGACGCAGAGGCTAAAAAAGACGCCGATGCAGCCGCAGTAGAAGCCAAAAAGAAAGAAGAGGCAGATGCTGTGGCCGCAAAGGCTGCCGCAGAAGCGGAAACATTTAGTGCCGGTCGTATGACAAAACGTGCATTATCGTATACCGCCCAAATATTGTTTGGATTTGCAATATTTGCAGGGGCAGTGTGGGGTATGAGTTTGGCTGTAAACTTAAATGTGTACAAAGACTTGCCATACAAAATCTTGTATGCTATCTACGGATTCATATTTTTTATTTTAGTGATTCCGTATTCTATGTTGTATCGGTGGTGGTGGTTAGGTAAAAAACCACGCTTCTATTCGTTGCTTCCATTGATTCCACGCCGACTAGAACACCCAATCACCATTGCGTTATTTAGTTGGTTAAGTTACAAACCGGATGAATTTATGCAGCAATTGTAAGAATTTTGTTTTTCACATGGACTACAAACTCCTTTTTCATTTGAACAATGCAGTTTCCATCACTGGGTAGTTTTAGACGACGCACAAATTCACGGACTGCGTGAATACTGGGTTTTGGACGTCCCAGCAATTTATGGCAGACGTGTTCAAAGATAATAGCCCATCCTGCAATGTCTAGGTCGGCCTGAAGCGCGGGTGCAATGTTCAATGAGTGGGTTTCAGGATTCCAAGAATCATAAATTGGCTTGTAAATCAGGCGGTCTAACATAGCTGCCTGGCTTGAAAGCGTATCCGCAACGCGCAATACAACATCATCAACACTTGCACCAAACTGTGCATGTGTTGCTGCATAAAAGTGCTCACGAAACTTTCCGCGATTACTCCACGACGGCGTGGTGTTTTTTAGATACGGAATGGCAGCCTTGGTCGCCATTTCGTAAATAGTTGATTTATGGAGTTCAAGAAAAGGTCGGCAAATTGTAACACCCATTTGCTGTTCTACAGGCAGCATCTTTTTCAGGTTATGCAAATGGGTTCCGTGTGCAAAGTTGGTCCATACATTTTCCACCGCATCGTCGCGTATGTGTCCAAGACAGACGTGTGGTTCAGCGTGTCCACATAGTTCACCCACTGCTTTGTAAACTGTAAAACGCATGACGCGTGTTTGCTGTTCATAATAATCACGGTCCACGTGACCGCGACGCAACCATGGAATACGATACACGTAAAGAGGAACCCCAAGTTTCTTACAATATGTTGCAATAAAACTGTATTCTTGTTCGGCAATTGCGCGATTTCCATAAATAATATGTGTCGCTACTACATCGCGGTGCGCTGGGTAACGATGTTTGAATAGGCTCAACATAACCATTGAATCCACGCCGCCACTTAGACTTACAATTAGCGGCGGGCGTTGCACCGCGACCTGCGGGATCATCATTGATGCTCCACGTGCACGCCAAGTTTCATTATCCTCGGTGGTGTATGCGGCTGGATAATAATCCGTGATTTCAGCGGCATCATAGGGTTTAATGGCGACGGGTGCAATAAAGATGGCGTTGCGAATCGTTTCGTGACCGAACGCTTTCGTATAGGTGTCCATATAGAATTTATGCAGAATCGGAAAATCGGATATGGTTTTACCGTGCTGTGCAGGAAGCCACGTATTATGAATGAATGTAAAGATAAAATCATAGCGTTGCATATGCTTGTATGGCATACACGCAAATACCAGTTCCACTTCATCCGCCTTTTTTAGTTCATCCATATGCAAACAGACCTGCATAATTGCCTGATGGCGTGCGTTTTCAACGTCGCGTTCCGTAATCACATCTGTACCCAAGACGCGCTGAAAATGTCGCACAAACTGGTCGTGGTAAATGATTTGCCCAATGTAGTTTTCCTTAGTGTAATTACAGCGCCAAAAGCGACTGTAAATATCGGTGTCCGCGGCGGCTTTTTCCGCAGCCGTCACTGGAATCCAGTGCTGCGGGTGAGCACGCCAGTAAGTAATAATTGTTGAAGACATAGTGTGCTTGGTGACTTGGGAAGTGTGTGTGGTCTTCAACTTTTTCGTGTCCATAACTTCCCCAGCCGTAATTCGGTGGCATCATCAAACTCACGGTGTCCCGCATTTACGTGAAATGTATATTCACCAAAATATATACCATCCGCTCCGTGATACAAATCAATTCGAACAAATTCAAATGGTGCGCTAAGTTGTCGTGCAATTTCCAACATAGGTGTTAAATCAATATGTGGGAGTTGTTGTGTGCCTTGTAATTTAATAGGGTTGTAATTCAAATCATAAAAATTTCGATTGCCTTGAAAACGACATAAGAAAAACTGCGGTTCGCCATTGAAACAGAAAAACTTATAATCTGTTGCCGACCCTGTTTTTCCATACACTGCGTCCTCTATCTTTTCTTCAATTAAGAATTCAATTGGTGCATTGATTCTGTTCAGTTTCTCAATCCATGATTTCATTAGTGTACGAACATTATGTACCGTTTTTACGTTTGCCAAATCAACTAACAGTCCTGAGCCACGCGAAGCCTTCAATATGTGGTTAGAATTAATATGGTCGGCTGTAAATTCATCCGGACTTTTGAGTGTGCATATAAGTTTGGCGATTTTTGCTGTTGGTGCAATGTGTGGCACGCTGGTTTTGACTTTTATTTTATGTAAGCAATTCGCATGAATTCGTGATAATTTAGGACCTTCTTGTGTTATTTTTTCATGCAGTTTCATTGTCTCCCATTGTTTTGACATTTATATAAACGAAAAACTAAATGTACATTTAGGTAAGAATGAAATTGCAATTTGAACAGGCACTTCAAATGCTTGAACAACAAGGCAGACCGTCCATTTTCCGAATACTTATGCAACCTGCCGTTCCAACAATAATTCATATGTCAGATATGCATATTTCGGAAAAGTCATTGAAACCTGCCGAGCCTGCTGTGTCTGAGGCCGCTACGCTTGCGCCTGCTTCGCTTGCGCCTGCTTCGCTTGCGCCTGCTTCGCTTGCGCCTGCTTCGCTTGCGCCTGCTTCGCTTGCGCCTGCTTCGCTTGCGCCTGCTTCGCTTG
>JACCDO010237085.1_pt1 | contig 19826 bp, 7 predicted proteins | sample 7446101 | NCBI WGS metagenome assembly JACCDO01 (sample SAMN15323440, study PRJNA562643) | freshwater metagenome | isolation source: river surface water | place: USA:Blue River Watershed | collected 2017-08-16
ACCGCTGGGCGCGCGACACCGATGTCGTCGGCGACCCTTCCCGCAACGCCTTCCTCCTGCGCCCCGACCGCGGCCTCATGATCACCCGCCGCGCCCCCACCGCCCTCGAACTCGTCGTCACCGGCCGCGTCCTCGACACGCCGCAACGCGCCTTCCACTCCCGCACCGACAACGCCCTCACCTTCCTTGCCACCATGCAGGCCCGCGACGTCACCCTCGGCGAACTCGCCCTGCAGTCCCCGTCCCGCTCCCTCAACTGGCGCGGCGCCACCGATTCCGCCGACGCCGACCTCCTCCTCGTCTGGTCCGGCGCCACCTGGTTCAGCTTCTACTATCACACCGGCAACGCCCGCTGGGAGCGCGTCGGCGACCCCGGCAACAACCGCGACACCTACCTCCTCAAAGCCGGCACCCCCGTCTTCGTCCAACGCAAAGGCACCGGCGCCTCCCCCGACGACAAGACCCTCACCTTCCCCTCCAACAGCTGATCCCCACGCAACGCTCTTCACCCTGTAGGCGGGGTGCCCCCACCCCGCTCCCCCCGGCCAACAGCCCAGACCGCCCCCGCCTCCCATCCGCGAAATCCGCGCCATCCGCGGTCAATTCCTCCGCGCCTCACGCGTGACCTTATCTTCCCACCGCCCAACCCAATTTCACGTATTACGTGAAATTGCTTTCCGCCGTGGTCGCGCGCTCCCGTTTCTCGGCACCTTACTCCTCGTCATCGCCTCCCCGCCCTCCGCCGTCTCCGCACCCGAGGGCGCCCGCGCCGTCCGCAGCCCCGCGCCCGCTCCCATCCGCACCCTCCGCGTCATCCGCAGTCAAACTCCCTCCGCCTTTCCCCGCTCTCCCGTGATTTCCTCGCTCTCCCGCCAACGCCCGCCTTCTCACGCCCCCAGCAAGCATCCTTCTTTTGCCGCGCTTTGCCGGCGCCTCCTCCGCTGATCCGTAATTTTACCCACGATGACTAGGCCCGAATAATTGCAAAGGGCTCGCACCGCCGCACCGCGCCACCTATCACGCTGCCCCAGTCCCACTGCCCGCCGATGCGCCTGCTCCGCTTCACGCCGCTTCTCCTCCTCGCTTTCACCTGCGCTGTCCACGCGCAGGTCGTGATCCTGGACAACTTCGGCAACGCCGCCCCGGTCGCCACCGGCTCGCTCCTCCCCGCGCCCCCCGCCAACTCCTGGGTCGGCAACATCAGCCAGACCGCCACCACGCTCACCGTCGCCGGCACCGCCCGCGACAACAACGGCTGGGGCGCCCGCAACCTCTCGCCGATCAACGCCAGCACCATGACCGGCATCACCGTCGTGGCCCGCGTCGACGCCGGCAATCTCGCCCCTTCCTTCGTCGTCGAACTCGAGGACGCCAACCTCAACACCCACACCGTTTCCGTCTCCACGAGTTCGTTCAGCACCACCACGTTCACTCCCGTGGTGATTTCCCTCGGCACCTTCACGTCCGGGTTCGACGCCGCCCGCATCACCGGCTGGAGCATGGGCGGCGGCACCTCCGGCCTCTCCACCTTCCGGATGACGTTCGATACCCTCAGCCTCACCGGCGGCCAGCCGCCCAAAGCCCCCACCGTCACCACCGAACCCGCCGACCGCGCCGTCGGTATCGGCACCGGCACTACGTTCAACGTCGCGGCCAACGCCAACAACTCCGGCACGCTCCGCTATCAGTGGTTCAAGGACGGCACGAAGCTCGACGGCCAGACCCAGGCCACCCTCTCCCTCGCCAGCCTCGCCCTCGCCCAGGCCGGCCTCTACCGCGTCGATATCACCAATGACGCCGGCACCACTCCGAGCCGCGACGCCCGCCTCACCGTCTTCGACGCCCGCGCCACCCACGCCCTCGCCGCCGGCGTCGTCGGCTACAACCCCAACGGCACCGTGCCGCTCCAGGTCACCGCCACCGTCACGTTCGCCGGCACCGCCTCCGGCCTGCGCTGGTCGCTCTTCATTCCCACCGGCTGGAGCTTCCACTCCGACAACTCCACCACCGCCGCCACCCGGCCCGCCGCCAACTCCCTCGGACTCCCCGACCCCGATCCCACCGACGACATCGCGGGCAATCTGCTCGAGTGGACCTGGACCTCCGTCCCGCCGTCGCCGCTCACGTTCACGATCTCCCTCAACGTCCCCGTCGGCACCGGCGGCGACCGCACCCTCACCGGCCTCGCCACGTTTACCCAGGGCGGCGTCACCGGGAACCTCCTCGTCCAGCCCTTCAAGCTTCCCGTGCGCAACGCCCTCGAGCGCCACAGCGCCGACACCAACAACGACCGCCGCATCGGCCTCGCCGAACTCACGCGCGTCATCGAGCTCTTCAACACCCGCAACGGCACCACCCGCACCGGCGCCTACGACGAGGACTCCACGCTCTCCACCGAGGACGGCTTCGTCTCCGCCCCCACGCGGGCCAACGCTCCCGTCACCGTCCTGCGCCGCCACTCCGCCGACTACCGCACCTCCGCCCAGCTCACCACCGAGGCCGACGGTCGCATCGACCTCGAGGAGCTCCTGCGCATCATCCAAATCTACAATGTCCGCGAGGGCACCGTCCGCACCGGCGCCTACAACATCGTCCCCGTCTCGGGCGCCAACCCCGACGGCTTCTCGCCCGGCCCGTAACGGCGACCCGGTTTCCACGCTTCGCGCACGCTGCTCTCCGCCGCCGCCGTGCCTTTTTCCCGGGCCATCCTTCGGCTTCTTTCAACTCTCCTGCCGCCGCGCGGGTTCGGACTCGGATGGCTGCTGGTCTGCGGGCCCCTGACCCTCGCTGCCGCACCGCCGCCTTCCCCACGCGAGACCGGCTCCGCCCCATTGCGGGTCTGGCACACCGAGGAATTCGGCGCGTCCGCGATCAACTGGGATGCCGTCGTCCATCCGCGGACCGGCTTTCTCTACGTCGGCAACAGCACCGGCGTCCTCGAGTTTGACGGCGTCCGCTGGCGGCTGATTCCGATGCCGCACGGCGTCGCCGCGCGCAAAGTCCTCGTCGGTCCCGATGGCCGCGTCTGGGCCGCCGGCTCCGGCAACGTCGCCGTCCTCGAGCCCGACCCCGTCGCCGCCTCGCCCACCGCCGGCCAACTCGTCGCCCGCGACGTCGCCCCGCGGATTCCCGCCCACGTCTTCACCACTTCCGCCGAACTCGCGCCCGCCAACGCGACCGGCGACGACGCCGAGGCCACCGGCTCGGGCCTCGCCACCCTCGTCGGCGTCAACCCCGTCATTCTCGCCGCGCCCGACGGCGTCTACCTCCGCCTCCGCCGCCAGCTCGTGCGCTTCGGCGCCGGCGAAACGGTGACCGTCTTCGAGACGCCCGAATCGCAATACCGCGTCTGGCTGCACGACGACGCCCTCCACCTCGTCACCCGCAGCGAAGGCATTCACCGGCTCGCCGCTCTGTCCTCCCCGCCCTCCGCCGTGCCCCCGGATCGCAGCGCGCCCTCCCCCACGTCCACCCGCCGCACCGCGCTGCCGGGCGATACCCGCGTCCTCGATACCACGCGCGAGCCCGACGGCAGCTGGCTCTGGCTCACCGCCACGGGGCCATGGCGCGTCCGCGGCGAACACGCCGAACCCCTCGGTTCGCCCGCCGTGCGCGAACTTCTCCGCCGCGAACTCAACTATAACGCCACCTTCCTCCCCGGAGGCGGCGCCGCCTACGCCACGTCGCGCCACGGCCTCGTCCTGCTCGACGCCGGATTCCAACGCGCCCAGATCGTCGACCGCTCCCGCGGACTCGGCACCGATCGCGTCAACGGCGTCGCCCACGACGCCCAAGGCGGCCTCTGGCTCGCCCTGCATTTCGGTCTCGTGCGCCTCCAGCTCGATTCGCCCTTCGCCCGCCATGGCATCACTCAGGGCATCACCGGCAGCCCCCGCGCCCTCGCCTCCGCGCGCGGCCATCTCTACGTCGCCCACAGCGAGGGCCTCGTGCGCCGCGACTCCGCCACCGGCGTCTTCCACGCCGTCACGGGCTTTGCCGGTGGCATCAACCAGGTCGCCGCCGACGGCGGAGACGTCCTCGCCACCGGCGCCGGCCTCTTCGCCCTTTCGCCCGACACCGATACCGCCGTCCGCTGCAGCGACACCACCACGCGCTACGGCATCGGCCTCGGCCGGACGCAGCCCGAGGTCGCGTTCGTCGGCGGCGGCCTCGACCTCTGGCTCTTCCGCCGCAGCACGCGTGATGGCGCTCCCGCGTGGGCGCCCGCATTCAAATTCGAAAACATGCCCACCGGCGCCAACGGCATCTTCGACGACGGCGCCGGCTCCGTCTGGATCGCCAGCCGCTCCGATGGCCGCATCCGCCGCCTCGAGGTGCGCGATCGCCTCACGGCGCAGGCGCCGATCACGACCTTCGGCCCCGAGCACGGCCTGCCCGCCATGAGCGCCGCCGACAAGGTCCGCCTCCTCCGCACCGGCAACGCCTTCTTCGTCGTCAGCCGCCGCGGCGCCTGGCGCTGGGATTCCGCCGCCAACCGCTTTTTCGCCGAGCCGCGCCTCACCGTCGACGGCGCCGGACCCGAGGCGATCGCCTCCGCCGAAAACGAGGGCTGGCTCTACTTCGCGCACCCGCAGCCTCTCCTGCGCCGCGTCGTCGTCCGCCCCGGCCAGGCACTCGTCACCGAGGACCGCCCCGAACCCCTCCTCCGCGGCCTCGTCGTCAACGCCCTCCACCTCGAGCCGGAACACAACACCCTCTGGCTCGCCTGCCAGGGCCAGCTCGTCTCCTGCGATCTGCGTCGCCGCCCGGAGACGGCCCCGCCGCCGCCCGTCGCCGTGTTTCGCCGCGTCACCGCCCCCGACGGCACTACCGTCTGGTCCGCGCCCGCCTTCGCGCCGGCAAACTCCGCCACCATCCTCCCGCTCCCGGCCGATCGTCGCGCGCTCCGCATCGAGTTCACCGCCCCCAGCTTCCTCTCCGACGTCCAGGCCAACACCCAAGTCCGCTTCCGCACCCGGCTCGCCGGCCTCGACGCCCAATGGACCCGCTGGTCCGACGAGCCGCACCGCGATCTCACCAACCTCCCCGATGGTGCACTCCGCTTGGAACTCCAGGCCATGGACGTCACCGGCCGCATCGGCCCTCCCGCGCAGCTCGCGCTCACGTTGCAACCACCGTGGTGGCGCACGCCGTGGGCGCGCGCGGGTTTCGCCTGCGCCGCCGTCGGCGCCGTTCTCGGGGTCATCACGCTCCGCACGCGCACGCTCCGCCGCCGCAACCGCCAGCTCGAGGAGGTCGTCACCGCCCGCACCGCCGAGCTCGCCCGCCTCCGGCAGATCGACCGCGATGCCTTCGTCGCCGCGCGCCTCGGCGAGGAAAAAGCCCGCCTCGAGACCCTCCGCTACCAGCTCAATCCCCACTTCCTCTACAACGCCCTCAACTCCATCCGGGCCCTCACGTTCTCCCACCCCACCGCCGCCGGCGAGATGGTCACGCAGCTCGCCGAGCTCTGCCGCATCACGCTCACCCGCAACGAGCACCTCGCGCCCGTCGCCGAGGAGTTCGCCATGCTTCGCCTCTACCTCGAAATGGAGCAGACCCGCTGGCGCGACAAACTCGCCGTCACGTTCGACCTCGACCCCGCCGCCGCCCGCGTTCCAATCCCGCCGTTTCTGCTGCTGCCGCTCGTGGAAAACGCGCTCAAGCACGGCCGCCAGACCACCACCGGTGTCCTCCGGCTCCGGCTCGGCGCGCGCCTGCTCGCGACCGACGCGGCGACTCAGCTCGAACTCGAGATCGCCAACACCGGCACCTGGCTCGAGCCCGGCACCAGCACCGCCCCCTCCACCGGCATCGGACTCGAAAACCTCCGCCAGCGCCTCACCCGCTATTTCCCCGGCACCCACCGCTTCACCACCCAGCCCGACGCCGGCTGGGTCCGCGCCACCATTGTGCTGCCGGCCCCCGTCTCCGCCTCCGCCCCGTCACGCCCGCCCCCGCCGTGAATCCTCCGCTCCCGCCGCGCCAAGCCCTCCTCATCGACGACGAATCCCTCGCCCGCGAGGAATTCCGCCGCCTGCTGTTGCCGCACCCGCACATCCGAGTGATCGACGAAGCCGACGACGTGCCCGCCGCCCGCACCCGCCTCGCCTGCCGCGACTACGATCTCGTGTTCCTCGACATCGAGCTCGCGGGCGGCACCGGTTTCGACCTCGTCCCCCACGTCGCCCCGCACGCCGAGATCATCTTCGTCACCGCCCACGACCGCTTCGCGCTCCGCGCCTTCGAGGTCAACGCCCTCGACTATCTCCTCAAACCCGTCTCGCCCGCCCGCCTCGCGCAATCGCTCGGCCGGCTCGGTGCCCCACAGCCGCCTGACCTCACCGCGGCCTCCACCTCCCCCGCCACTCCGGAGTCCGGCCTCGACTCCGAGGCCGCGGAGACTCCTCTCGCCGCCGTCACGGCGAACGACACCGTGTTTCTCAAGAACCACCAGGGCGCCCGCTTCGTCCCCGTCAAAGCCATCGCCGCGGTCACCTCCTGCGACAACTACTCCGAGGTCTTTGTCAGCGACCACTCGCGCTATCTCGTGCGCCGTTCGCTCAAGACCTGGGAGACCGCGCTGCCCACCGATCTGTTCGTGCGCGTCCACCGCCAGGCCATCGTCAATCTCGGCCACCTGGAACGTATCGAGGGTCTCGATCGCGACACTCCTTCACTCCTGCTCCGCGGCGTGAAACAACCCGTCGTCTGCAGCCACCGCCTCAGCCCGGAACTCCGCCGCCGCCTCGACTCCCGCGGGGCCTGAGCCAGCCGCCGTTCCGCCCGCTCCACCCTGCGGCGGTGCGCCGTCCACGCTCGCCCCAGCCCGCCCCACGCTCGCCCCAAAGCCCGCCACGCTCGCCCCAGAAACGTCGAACGCCACGGCGTTCGGCGGCACCCAGCGGGCGTTGTGAGACTCCCACCTTCACTGCCGCGACTCCAGCTCGCGCGCACCACGGGGCTGCTGCTGCTCGCGCTCTTCGCCGTTCCGCTCGCCCGCGCCTTCCCACCCGCTCCGTTCTACACGCTCTTTGGCGTGATTCGCGACCAGCTGGGCGCCACCCTGCAGGTCCAGGGCGCAGAGATCATCCTCCTCCGCGACAACACCGAAATCGGTCGCGCCCCCGTCTGGCAGGAGCTCAACGGCGACCACAACTACGAGCTCAACCTCCGCATCGACCAGAACCGCGCCGCCACCCGCACCTACACCGACAAGGCGGTCCCCGCCGCCGGCGTCTTCTCGATCGTCGTCGAGATGAATGGCAAGCGCTTCTACCCCATCGAGGTCGCCGGCACCCTCCGCGCCGGCCAGGGCGGCGAACGCGCCCGCCTCGATCTCAACCTCGGCGCCGACACCGACGGTGACGGCCTCCCCGACGCCTGGGAGGAGTGGCAGCTCCATCAGGCTGGCCGCCGCCCCGGTCAACCCGGCTGGGACATCGCCCTCATCACCCGCGACGGGGATTTCGACGGCGACGGCGTGTCCAATTTCCTCGAATACGTCGCCGGCACCTTCGCCGGCGACACCACCGAGCGCTTCGAGCTCCGCCTTACCGGCAAGTCCGCTACCCAGGTCGCGTTCGAGTTCTACGCCATCACCGGCAAGGTCTACGCCATCGAGGAAAGCACCGACCTGCGCACCTGGACCGTGGTCCCGTTTGCCCTCTCGTCCGGCGGCACCGCGACTTCACTCCACCGCGCCACCACCGTCGGCGTGCAGCCCGCCTTCGTCGCCACCGGCGCCGGTCCCTCCCGCTTCTACCGCCTCACTGTCCGCTGACCGCGCCCCCGCCCATGTCCCGTCTCTCCTCCTTTCCGCCCCTCCGTCTCCCCCTCTCCCCCGTCTCCCCAATCTTCCGCGTCTTCCGTCTCCTCGCGTCCGCGCTCGCCCTCACCGCCCTCCTCGCGCTCGCCCCCTCCGCCCACGCCCAGTGGCAGACCACCGCCTATAACCTCCGCGGCGGTTGGAACTCCATCTACCTGCACGGCGACGCCGACTACGCGACCATCGATCAGCTCATGGCGGCCAATCCGGAGGTCCTCGCGATCTGGCGCTGGAATCCCAATCCCACCCAGATCCAGTTCGGCTCGTCACCTCTGATTCCCACCGCGGGCACTCCCGATTGGAGCATCTGGCGCCGCGGCCAGCCGGCCCAGAGCAACCTCGCCCAACTCACCGGTCAGGCTGCCTACCTCGTCGAGTGCTCCGGGACGGCCGCTTCTACCTACAACCTTCAGATCAAGCAGCGGGTCCTGCCGCCCCGCAGCACCTGGGTCCGCAACGGCGCCACGTTCCTCGGCTTCCCGACCCGTTCGACCGGCAGCGGCTACCCTTCCTACAGCGCCTACTTCGCCACCTTTCCGGTCGCCATCGCCGCCAACACCCGCATCTACAAATACGTCGGCGGACCCCTCGGGCCTTCCAATCCCACGCAGGTGTTCTCCCTCACCTCCGAACGCGTCGATCGCACCGAGGCCTACTGGTTCGAAGCCCCGGTGGTCGGCAACTTCTACGGCCCACTCGAGGTCGCACCGTCGGACCTCAATGGCCTCGTTTTCGGCCGGACCGGCAGCAACGTCACCGTCCGCCTGCGTAATCGCACCGCCGCACCGGTCACCGTCACCGTCGAATCCCTCGCCTCCGCCTCCGCCCCCACCGGCCAGGAGGCGATCGTCGCCGCCGTCCCGCTGACCCGACGCACCTTCGACACCGCGACCTCCAGCTACGTCTTCTCTCCCGTCACCAGCTTCAACGAGGTCATCGCCCCCCAGTCGTCCGTTGAGATCGTCTTCGGCCTCGACCGGGCCCTTATGACCGGCCAGCCCGAGGCGTTCTACGCGTCGCTCCTGCGCTTCACCGACAGCGGTAACCTCGCCGACATCTCCCTGCCGGTCAGCGCCCGCGTCAGTTCGCTGGCGGGCCTCTGGGTCGGCGATATCGCCGTCAACGCCGTCAACAGCCTCGCCCCCGGCTCCCCGGGAAACACCACGGCCCGCCCCTTCCCCCTCCGCGTCATCCTCCACGTCGACGACACCGGCACCGCCCGGCTGCTCTCCCAGGTTTTCCTCGGCCGCCTCGCCGGCACGCCGCACCCGCTCGGGCTCACGACCTACGAGGGCGGTCTGAAACAGGACGAGAAAGCCTCGGCCAGCCGCCTCGTCGCAGTGCACCTCCCCCCCGACACCGTGCTCGCGACCGGCTCCGGCTCCGTCGCCCTCGGCGCCACGCTGGTGCGGACGCTCAACGTCGCGTTCAACGCCCCCACCAACCCCTTCGTCCACGCCTACCACCCCGACCACGACAACAAGGACGCCCGGTTTGCCCCGTATGCCACCGGCATCGAGAGCCCGGCCTACACCCGCACGTGCTCCTTCGCGTTCGCCGTCAACCCGCCGGCCGGCGTGTCGCCGCTCGGCTGGGGCAGCACCGTCCTCGGCGGCACCTACACTGAAACCATCGTCGGCGTTCACCGCTCCACCATCACGGTCGGCGGCACCTTCCAACTCCGCCGCGTCAGCGACCTCGGCTCGCTCGCCACCGTCCCGCTCGGCGGCACCGGCCCCACCCCGTGACCATTCCAGATTTCGTCCCTTCCTTCCGTCCCGCTGCCAACTCCTTCCTTTTCCGATCCATGAAACGTCTCGTTGCCGCCCTCGTCCTGTTTGCCCTGCCCGCCGGCCTGTTTGCCCAGGCCTCCGCCGTTCCCACCACCGTCAGCTATCAGGGCCGCGTCACCGACAGCACCGGCACTCCCATCGGCAACGGCACCACCGTCAACCGCGTCGCGATCTTCCGCGTTTACGACGCCGCCAGCGGCGGCACGCGCCTCTGGTCCGAACAGCAGACGGTCGCCATCTCCAGCGGCGACTTCAGCGTCCTCCTCGGCACCGGCACCGCCGTCGTCGGCGAAAGCAACGTCGCCGTCATGGGCGAAGGCCTCTTCACCGGCGCCACCCGCTTCCTCGGCGTCACCATCGCCGACGCCGCCGGCGCCCTCGGTTCCGAAATCTCCCCGCGCCAGCAGCTCGTCACGACCGCCTACGCCTTCCGCGCCCGCGTCGCCGAATCCGTCCTCAGCCAGTCCGTCACCTCGGCCATGATCGCCAACGGCGCCGTCACCGCCACCCAGCTCGCGGCCAACACCGTCACCGCCGCCCAGATCGCCAACACCACCATCACCGCCACCCAGCTCGCCGACAGCGCCGTCACCAGCGCCAAGATCACCGATGGCACCATCGCGACGGCCGACATCGCCAACAGCGCCGTCACCGCGGCCAAGCTCGGAGCCGATGTCGGTGTCTGGACCGCCTCCGGCAGCAACGTCCTGCGCACGACCGGCTCCGTCGGCATCGGCACCTCGCTCCCCACCGCCGCCCTCTCGTTGGGCTCCAGCCTCGCGAATACCAAGCTCGCCGTCTGGGACGACGGCGCAACCGGTCGGATGGGCTTCGGCGTCCAGGGCAGCCAGTTCCGGATCCACGCCAACGGCGCCGGCGACCGTATCTCGTTCCTCAATGCCCCCGCCGGCACCGAAACCGTCACCATCCTCGGCAACGGCAACGTCGGCATCGGCAACATCGCTCCCGACGCCAAACTGCTCGTGGCTGGCGGCATCGCCGCCGACGGTGGGGTCACCAACGGCTATACCTTCCGCGGCACCGGCGACAACGACAGTGGTATGTTCTCGCCGGCGGACGGCACCCTCACTTTCCGCACCGACGCCACCGAGAAGATGCGCCTGAATCCCAACGGCAACCTCGGCATCGGTCACACCGCCCCTCCCTATCCCGTCGCCGTCTACCGCGACGGCGACGTCCGCGCGATGTTCGTCAACGCGGATACCGGCGCGACCGCCACGGATGGCCTGCACATCGGCGTTCAGCCCGGCGGCCCCGGCTTCATCTGGCACCACGAAAATGCGGCCCTGCGCATCGCCACCAATTCGGTCGAACGCCTGCGCATCGAAGGCGACGGCCGCATGGGCCTGAATACGACCAACGCCGACGGCAACATCGGTTACCTCCTCCGTTCGCCCAACGCGCAATACACCATGGTCGTCCTCAATCGCAATGGTGCCTGGTCGTTTGCGTTCGAGGAAAACGGCACCGCGACCAAGATCGGCGGCGGTGGCTTCGCGGCGTTTTCCGACCGGCGCCTCAAAAAGGATGTCGCCAACCTCGCCGGCTCCCTCGATCAGCTGCTCAAGCTTCGCCCCGTCACCTTCGACTACAAGGACGAGCATTATGGCCGCGGCCGCCAGACCGGCTTCATCGCCCAGGAAGTCCAGGAGGTGTTTCCCAACTGGATCGACACCAGCCGCGATGGCCACCTCACCATCACGACGCGCGGCTTCGAGGCCCTTGCCGTCCAATCCCTGCGCGAACTGCGCGCGGAAAAAGACGCCCAGAACGCCACCCTCACTGCCCGCGTCCGCGAACTCGAGGCGCAGAACGCCGCCCTGCAGGCCCAGGTCGCCGAGCTCGGGACCCAGCATTCCGCCACCACCACCCGCCTCGAAGCCATCGAGCAGCGGATGAACGCCTTTGCCCGCACGCTCGGCACCGCCGGAAACCAGTAAGCCGTCGTTCCCACCCACGGACCCACGACGCCCATGAACGCGTGTTCACCGCACCTGCGGCGGCTCCTCCTCGCCGCCGCCGCGGCCCTCCTCTCCGCCGTCGCTGCGCCAGCGCAGAACGAGATCACCGGCGGCGGCTTCAACCGGCTCTTCCAGCCCAGCGCCCCGCCCGCCCAGATCGGCACCCAACCGCAGTTTGCCGGCGAGATGGCCAACACCGGCGGCTCCGCCTACGATCGAACCGCCGCCAGATTTCCCGCCTCGGCCTCCAGCGGCATCACGCTCCGCCGCTCGTCCTTCGGCACCACCTTCGCCGTCGGCGTCCCGCGCTACATGCTCGGCGACGTCATCACCCCTCCGACCACGGCTTTCGACGGCACCACCACGGCCGCCGCCGACTACTGGCGCACCGAACCGGTGAAACCCGGCGAGATCTTCTCCCACCCCGCCGGCTCCCCCGCCACCGAGACTCCGATCGCCGCCAACACCGCGATCGCCTACTACTACAGCCGGCACGCCGACCGCGTCTTCGCCTCCCAGGCCGGCCGCGTCACCGTCCGCTGGGTCACGCGCGTCCCCCTCGCCATCCCGGGCGACTCCAATCTCCGCTACCGCTTCCGCGAGGAAACCTTCTCCGTCTCCTCCGCCACCACCCGCCCGATCCGCAACATCTTCTGGACCGAGCGCGGCTTCAACAGCCCCGTCGTTACCATTCCCGCCGGCAAGATCGAGCTGGTGAACCCCGTCTACAGCGCCAACTTCCCCGCCACCGTCGCCACCGAGTATCGGCCCGTCGGATACAATCCTCCCGACCCGAACGCCGCTCCGCCGCAGGAGAAACGCACGGTCTGGTTCGAGAAGACCGCCGGCATCGGCCAGCTCCGCGCTTACAACCATGAAGGCCGCCTCTTCATCGAATACCTCGGCGCCCTCAAGCCCGGCACCACCGACACCCACGAGTTTCTCGGCGCCGACATCGTCGAGGTCGCGCGCATCGCCCCCTCGATCAACGCTTCCGTCGAACTCGGCGAACTCATCACCGCCCGCGACGAGCTCAACCGCGCCCTCCCGCTCGACGGCAGCTCGGAGTGGCTCGCCTCCCCCGTCATCGAGTCCAGCCCCGACGCCCTCTCGTTCTACGGCTCCGTCAACCGCCGCGACGGCCGCACGATCTACTACGCCGAACGCGAGAACGACAATCCCGACCGCGTGGTGTTCTACTGGCTCGAGGCCGCCGATGCCTCGATCCACTTCCTGACCAACGCCCGACCCAATCTCGGGCTCTACTGGCCGCAGCATCGCAACAATTACGTCCAGCAGTGGCCGACCGACCTCTCCCGCTACGCCCACTACACCGTCGCCGCCGCGGGCAGCACGACCGAGACCGGACTCCAGTTCCCTCCCGGCCAGACGCCGCAGATCGTCTATCAGGATCACCCGTCCCAGGACCAGGCGGCCATCGATACCGGCACCCAGCGCCTCGTCATCAATTTCAGCAACGACGGCCTCAACCGCTCCCTGCTCAAGTTCACCAGCGGCTCCGATGTCTGGTATGTCCGCCTCTTCTCCCAGGCCGAGACGCGCTCCGCGTCCATCGCGATCCTCGAGGGCGGCGCCGGCTACACGTCCGCCCCGACCGTTTCGTTCCCCGGGCTGACCGGCGCCGCGGCCACCGCCACCGTCTCCGGCGGCCGCGTCACCGGCATCACGCTCACCTCCGTGCCGAGCAACTTCAGCTCCTCCGCCTCCGTCGTCCTCACCGGCGGCGGTGGTGCCGGCGCGGTGGCGCAGATCCGCGATGTCGGCTTCCAGGAAGCCGATGGCCTCGCTGCCATCGCCACCACCGTCAACGTCGGCGACCGGATCGTCGCCCCCGCCGGCTACCTCCTCGGCGGATACATCGCCGGCGGCACGAACTACCTGCCCGCCGCCTACATCAACCCGTTCGCCAACGGCGCCCTGGCCGCGGAGCGAGGCGCGATCATCCCGGTCAACGCGATGCCCGGCGCCAGCACGCTCACGGTTTGGTGGTTCAGAAAGATCGATGCGCCGAGCACCGCCTTCCAGCCGTTCTACACGCCCGCGAAGATCGCCCGCTACACCGCCGCGTATCCCACCAATCCCGCCACCATCGTCCTCGCCTCCAACGCCGGCAGCGGCGATCTCGCGCCGGACCAGCTCGCCGGCAGCCTTTACGTTCAGAACGACCGCAACCTCCCCGGCTTCAACCCCAACGAAGAACACGCCCTCCTCCTCGCCGGCCGGGTCTACGCGCTGCGCGACGACCTCAACGACACCACGGCCAACCTCTCGCCCTACACCTCGGAACCGTTCGCCCTCCTGCACTACACCTCCGCCGCCGACAACCGTCCCGCGATGAGGGTGTTCAAGGTCCTCCGTGAGCTCGACCTCGCCGGCACGGCCAACGACGTCCTGTTCGACTACCCTCTCACCGCCGGCACCATCATTCAGGCGCCGATGCCGCTGCCACTGCTGCCGCTCCCGGTCCGCCCCGATGGCACCCTCGCCAACACCGAGGTCACCGGCGTCGCCGATCCGTCCCCGGTCGCCACCGCGCCGGGTCACTACAACAGCTTCACCTACCGCGACCGCAAAGGCTATCACTGGGTCTACCGGGGCCCCCACGCCTCCGGCTCACCCTCGTTCGGCATGAAGTTCTACTACACCATGCGCGAGGGCTTCTTCGTGCCGGGTGTCGCCACCCAGCCCGCCGTCGGCACCGTGCTGCCCTACCTGCGGCCCCTCTCCGGCGGCGTTCCGGTGGGCGATCCCGTCAGCGCCACCGCGCTCACCGTGACGTATCGCCCCGTCTGGCCCGCCAACGCCCCGGAGCTGCGCGTCGCGGAAACGCTCACCCTGCCCAAGCTCGGCCTGCCGGCCGTCATGCCGCAATCCAGCGCCGTCGTCCTTTACCAGCAGTCGATCGCCACCACGTCGATTGATGCGGTCAGCGTGCGCCTCCACGATCCGTTCCGCGAAAAGACCTACGCCCTGGGCGCCCCCAGCGGACTCCAGTCCATCCCGACGTCGATCCTCACCAGCCGCTATCAGGGCCGGACCTACTTCCAACGCCTTCCCGCCCACCTCCAAAAACGCTTCTACTTCGACCCGCAGCGCGGCACGCACGGCACCCTCGTGCTCCTCGGCTCGCTGGTCGACGAGCCCGCCGGCGAAGACTACGTCCACCTCAACGTCCTCTCCCTCGCCGATTACGACGCCATCCGCGGCCTCGTGAGCGTCAGCGACACCAACGCCGGCCGCTGGAACGACGCCATCGCCGCCCTCTCCTCGACCCTCGAGACGTTTGTGCCCGATCCCGCCAAAGCCGGAGCCTTCCGCTCCAACGGCACCCCGCGGCGAATCGGCCCCCAGGAACTCGCGACCATCACCGACTCGGATTCCGCCGTCACCGACTACGCCGTCACCGCCACCGGTGCCGGCAGCGGTTGGGTCACGATGCTCTTCGGAGACGGCCGCGCCTTCACGCCCACCGGCGAGCCCGTCGTGATGCAGGTCTTCAAGGTCGCCCCGCGCCTCTACACCGGTGAACTCAAGGTTCTCCTCCCCGACAACCCCCTCGACGAACAAGTCTCGCTCCGTCACACCGCCGACTTCGCCGCCCGCCCCCAGGACTACGAATTCGAGTGGCGCTACGCCCCGCCCCAGGGCGGCACGCCTCCCGCAATCTACAGCCACACGATGACGTTGTGGTCCTCCGGCAACTGGCGCCTCGTCCAGAACCCCGGCGCCACGCTTCCGACCGCGGCCCAGTATGCCGCCACCACGGCCGTCCCCCTCCCCCGGTCCGTCACCATCAACTCCACCACGCCGGACGCGATCCTGCCCGGCCTCGTCGCCAAGGCGGAAAACGCCCTCACGCTCACCGGCGCCGTCCCCCAGCGCATCGTCTTCTCCGCCTCCATCGCCGACCGCACCGGATTCGTCCTCTACGTCAACGGCTCCGCCGCCCTCGCCTATCAGGCTCCGTCCGGCTTCACCGCCACCGGCGCGTCCTCCGGCCTCGTCACGGGCGGGCTGCCCCTGCAGTTCAACGTCGATCCCGGCTTCTTTACCCTCGGCGCCAACCGCATCGAGGTCGCCCTCTTCTCCTCCTCCGATCCCGGCGCCAGCTCCGGCATCGATTTCGCACTGCACACCGCGACCTCCACCGACATGGTCCTCGCCGCCGGCTCCCCATGGCAGGCGCCCAACGGCACGCTCACCAACCTCGTCACCGTCGGCGGCTCCCCCACCGCGCCCCTCGGCAGCCCCTTGCTCGTGATGACGGACAATTACTTCACGATGCGCTACCGCGCGAAGACCGGCACCACCAACGTCACCGGCACCACGTGGTCCGCCTGGATGCAGCCCAAGCTCGTCGAGGGCTGGATCAAGCGCGTCCTCGCCGCGATCAATCCGTTCAACCAGCGGATGACCGATCTCTACAATAACGCGGTCAACACCGACGTCTCCCTCCTCACCCAGGCCGGCAAACGCTGGGAAGGCGACATCGCCCTCTCCCTCGAGAACATCAACGATTTCGGCCTGATCGAGATCTACGAGACGCTGCTCAATCGCGGCCGCGCCATGTCGATCGAGTCCGGCTACGACTACGCGCCCGCCAACGACGCCCTCCTCCTCGCCGCCGGCTACCTCAACGACCTCTACACCATCGCGGGCAACGAGGCCTTCGCCGACGCCGCCAATCCCACCATCTCCCTCGATGACTCCGCCACCGTCACCGAGGTCAACACCTCCCGCTTCTCCTTCGAGGGCCAGGTGAGATCCGTCCTTGAGGAGGAACTCGCCCTCCTCCGCGGCCGCGACGACTTCCTCCAGCCCGGAGTCACCGTCGCCCCGTCCTACAATCGCCTCGTTTGGAACTACACCCGCGGCATCAACTCCGGCGAGGCCCTCTACGCGGTGAACTACAACATCCGCGAGAAATCCGGCAGCTCCACCGCCAACGGCATCGTCGATGCCGCCGACGCCCAGCGCATGTTCCCCCAGGGCCACGGCGACGCCTACGGCCACTACCTCACCGCACTCAAGGGCTACTACCGTCTCCTCCAGAGTCCCCACTTCACGTGGACGCCCCGCAGCGAGGCCGTCACCGTCCTCGGCCAGGCCGTGCAGGTCGACTACTTCGACGAACGCAAGTTCGCCGCCTCCGCCTCCGCCCTCGGCCGCACCGCCCAGCAGATTCTCGCCCTCACCCACCGCCAAAGCTACCGGGACGACCCTGCCGCCGGCTGGACCCACTTCCGCGACGGCAAGCCCAACCCCGCCACGCTCACCACGCGGCACTGGGGTCTCGACGAGTGGGCCTCCCGCTCGGCTCAGGGCGCCTTCATCAACTGGGCGGTCGGCAACGCGCTCCTCCCCGACAAGGACAACAACCCGCAGCACACCGGCATCCAGATCGTCGATCGCACCACCGTGCCCGACCTCGCGGAACTCACCGTCATCGCCGAGGATTTCCAGACGCGCATCGACAACGCCAACGCGCGCCTCAATCCCCTCGGCCTCAGCCCCGGCGCCATCGCCTTCGACATCTCGCCCGCCGACCTCAAGGCCGGCAAATCCCACTACGATCAGATCCACGAGCGCGCCCTCCGCGCCGTCCTCAACGCCAAGGGCGCCTTCGATCAGGCCGCCCGCATGACCCGCCTCCTCCGCAACCAGGAGAACCAGATCGGCAACTCCAACGACGCCATCGTCGATCAGGAACGCGCCTTTGAGAAACAGCTCATCGAGATCTACGGCACGCCCTATTCGGGCGAGATCGGCGCCGGCCGCACCTACGCCCAGGGCTACACCGGCCCCGACTACATCAACTGGTTCGTCGTCGACCGCCCCAGCGATCTGGTCGACACCTCGCAACCCCTCACCCTCACCGTCCGCGTCCCCACGCAGGTCCAGACGTTCACCACCCTCTCGGCCGACCAGATTCTCGAACGCTACCAGACGGCGTCCAATACCTCCACGCTCCAGGTCAGGACCGTGAACCTCCAGCCCAACCAGGTCGTGCAGTTCTCCGACACCTGGAGCCTTGCCTCGCCCGGCACCCGGCGTGTCACCGGCTCGCTGCAACAAGCCCTGATCGACCTGCATCAGACCCAGATTGCGATGCGCGAAGCCTTCGCCCGCTACCAGAACCAGGAACAGACCTTCCTCCGGCGCAATGCGCTCTACCGCGAGATGGTCAGCACCCGTCTGGCGGTCGTCGCCGATCGCGACCGCACCGACGACAAGAACTCCGAGCTGAAGCTGGCGCAGGCTGGCCTGCTCGCCGCCGCCGAGATCGCCAAGGCGCTCGCCCAGCGCTTCAAGGACACCGCCGGCTCCGTCGCGGAATACCCGCCCTCCGTCGTCGGCTTCGCCAACGACGCCACGTCCTCCGTCCGCGCCTCGATCAAGGTCGTCGGCAGCACCGCCGCCACCTTCGCCACCGGCATCGCCGCCGTCTCCTCCAACGCCGCCAAATACCTCCAGGCCCAGGCCGAAAACAACCTCGTCCTCTCCGGCCGCCGCATCGAGGAACTCGGCTTCACCTACGAGACCCGCCAGGTCGCCTACGAATACGAGATCCTGCTCCGCGATCTCATCGACGCCCACTTCGAGATCGCCCAGCTCGCGACCAACGTCCAACGCGCCGCCCAGCGGGTGAATAACCTCATCGCCGAGGGCACCCGCCTCCAGTCCGAACGCGAACTCTACCGCCAGCGCGCCGCCGCCCTCATCCAGGGCTACCGGACCAAGGATCTCACCTTCCGCACCTTCCGGAACGAGGCCCTCGAGCAATACCGCTCCCTCTTCGACCTCGCCGGCCGCTACACCTACCTCGCCGCCAAATCCTACGACTACGAGACCGGCCTGCTCGGTTCCACCGCCGGCCAGTCCGCCATCGATGCGATCGTCGCCGCCCGCTCCCTCGGCGATCTCTCCGGCGGTCAGCCCCAGGCCACCGTCTCCACCCTCGGCGATGCCGGCCTCGCCGGCACCATGGCGCGCCTCCAGGCCGACTGGTCCGTCGCCAAGGGCCGCCTCGGCATCAACAATCCGGATACCAACGGCACCCTCTTCTCCCTCCGCCGCGAACTCTTCCGCATCCTCGACGATCCCGCCGCCACCGACGACGACGCCCAGTGGCAGCAGACCCTCGAGCAGCACATCGTCTCCAACCTCCTCGCCGATCCCGATGTCGCCGCCCTCTGCCGCAACCTCCGCAACGCCGGCGGCGGCAACGTCCCCGGCATCATCATTCCCTTCGGCACCACGATCGAGGCGGGCAAAAACTTCTTCGGCCTTCCCTATGTCGCCGGCGACCGCAATTTCACGCCGTCCAACTTTGCGACCAAGATCTACTCCGCCGGCCTCGTCTTCCGCGGCTACGTCGGCATGGATCCCTACAGCCCCGGCGTCGTCTTCGCCGGCACGCCCAACAGCACCGCGCCCAACGCCCTCGGCGCCACGCCCTACGTCTACCTGATCCCCGTCGGCACCGACTACATGCTCGCCCCGCCGCTCGGCGACACCGGCATCGTCCGCGCCTTCACCGTCCGCGACCAGGCGCTCCCGCTGCCCTTCAACCTCGGCGCGACCCAGTTCAGCGCCACGCAGTTCTACAACGCCAACGGCACCCTCAGCGAACAGCCCTGGATCCTGCGCAAGCACCAGGCCTTCCGCCCCGTCGGCGATCCCAATCTGTTCTACAGCTCCATGCCCGCCGAGTTCACCAACTCCCGCCTCGTCGGCCGCAGCGTCTGGAACGGCGGCTGGAAGCTCGTCATCCCCGCCTACACCCTCATGGGCAACGAGCAGGAAGGCCTCAACCGCTTCGTCGCCTCGGTAAAGGACATCGAGCTCTTCCTCCGCACCTACAGCCACTCCGGCAACTGACGTATCCGGATTTCGGATCTCGAATCGCGGCTTGCGGATTACCCAATCCGCCCTCTGCCAATCCGAAGTCCGCAATCCCAGATCCGAAATCTTCCCGCGCCTCCCATGCCCGCCCATTCTCTCTCCCCCTCCCGCGTCTTCCCCCTCTTCCTCCTCCCTCTCGCCTCCATCCTCGCACCTCTCGCCTCCGCGCCTCTCGCCTCCGCGCAGGAGGCGCGGAGCCGCCCCGTCGGCTACCTCACCCAAACCATCCCTTCCGGCCAGACCCGCTCCTTCTCCATCCCCTTCGACGCCGACGTCTCCTCCCAATCTTCCTCGGTC
>JACCDO011285552.1_pt1 | contig 19824 bp, 16 predicted proteins | sample 7446101 | NCBI WGS metagenome assembly JACCDO01 (sample SAMN15323440, study PRJNA562643) | freshwater metagenome | isolation source: river surface water | place: USA:Blue River Watershed | collected 2017-08-16
CCACCAACAGGACCGAATGGATCAAAGCGCGGTTGAGGTAAAGCGCTATCTGGAAATGGACTAGAATTTGGAGGGAAAAAGTACGGATGTCCAGGCCCAATTTCGTTTCCTTGATCTGGAAATGGATTAGCGTTTGGAGGAAAAAAGTACGGATGATCAGGCCCAATTTGATTGCCTTGATAGTTCATATCTATTGATGGATATGGATTACGAAATATATTATTTTCAGGAAATGGATTTAAATCACGGTCGCCAATACTTGGTGCTATTTTTGCCGGTGGTGGGTCAGAACGATGTAACATAAGAACCTCATCAGCAAATAATTTTTCAGTATTTCCAGTGTTTTGCAACAATGAGTTAGTGCTTTCAAATAAAGTCTGATGTTGGTAAGGAATATTACACGATGATGGTGCATTTAAAGGTGGGTATATCTCCATAAGCATTAGAGTAAGAATTTCATCTAACGACTCAACATTTTTGTAACAATTTGGTACTGACTCATCAGACACGTAATAGTCATTAATAGCGATAACGCGACACGACTTTAATCCATTATTCTCATTAAAACTGATTTTAAGTTGGCCTTCAACTATTGATTCTGCTATCATGACCAACAATGACCCTTTTCTTTGCGGATGCTTGTACATAAGTTTTGTTTTACCATATTCCCATTTATTGGGTAAAAAACATCCTTTTACAAGTTCTTTAATCGGAGCAGCAAAACCTGGAACAGAATTTCCATCCTCATATGCACATATAAATTGTTTGTCTAACAATAAGGAATGCAAGAGAAGATAAATTGATTCATCGCGTGTCTTTTTCACATTGCCACTGCGGCCGCCGAGATCAACACTCGCATTGCGACTCATCTTGCAGCAACCACAACCAGCACCACAAATGGATTATGACCGCTCTCGTGGTGGTGAGCTATTACCGTAACCGAGTGGTGGAAAGTGATTTTTCTTCGCTTGTTGAAATTGGTGTTCTCATCACGGAACTTGCACGTCAACATGGTCTAAAAGGAGGAAAACATGCAGGAGGGAGGAAAGAACAAGAAAATACGCACGGAAGAGCAGATAGCTGTGAGCTATCTGGGCAGCGTGGGCTCATTTGCTTACTTAGCTGCCACAAATAATTTCAGTTCATCAAGTGGCATAACATATTCACCATCACATAGTTACAAGGATGTATTTCAGCAGGTGGAGCGTGGCGCGTGTCAATACGGGGTTGTACCATTAGAGTCGTCAACACACGGGACCATAGTGTTTGTGTATGACCAGTTATTGAGATGTCACAATACCATTACAATTGTTGGTGAAATTGGACAAATTGAAAATCATTGTTTAGCGGGACAAATGAATGTTGCTCTGAATGATTATGATGTCACTGAGGTAGTATCACATCCACATATTCTTGATTGCTGTAGTGATTTCTTAGATGCAATTGACTCGAAACGATTAAGCATTAATAAACCAGGAATAATTAGAACTGCAAGTGTTGACTCAACCACTGCCTGTATTGAAGTGGTTAATAATACTGATGTAAATTGTATTAAAGCGTGTATATGCTCTAAAGAAGCCGCCATAACTAACGGCTTGGTAATCATAAGTAATGGTATCGGAAATGACAAGAATGCTGAAACTAGATACATAATCATAGCTAAAAAAATGGACGATTCGATTACTGCACTTGATCCATTATCATTACGAAGTCACCGAGATGCTATTTTATCATCTCCAGCGGCTCATGTAACATCTTCATCGCATAAAAAAGCATCAATAGTACTAGCACTCAAAAATATTCCTGGATCTATATTTAAAATGTCTAGTTGCTTTGCATTACGAGATATTGACATTATCAAGATTGAAAGTAGACCAGCAGCTGTTGCCATCGGGCTTCAATCAGTGCCTTCAGAGGCGCGCCCATTTACATCAAAACATTGGAATTTAGTATTTTATATTGATTATATTTTGTCGGACAATTCATCTACGAATGAAGCATTGTTGACGAATCTGAATGAATACAGCTTATGGGTTATCGAGCTTGGAACCTATTATTCAAGATTAAGAAAAATAGAGTCTTCACCAAGAGAGTGGAAAAATCTTATTGATGTATTAGCTACCGCATAAATAGTGTGCTCTATAATTACTTGGAGTTGAATATCATATAGTGTGCCTTGTTTATTATTAATAGAATACATTATTACAAACATTATTTGCTTTGATTGGAATTGAAAGAGTTGGATAGCTCTAACGAGTCATCGTTCTCCTCACTTTGCCATAGATTATTGAATGGTGATATGTCTGACCGGCGTGATGCCGCACTTGTAATAGTATCAGATATTTCTTTTGTTGCTGGAGTGAACATGGTTGCTTGGTTCTCGTAATCATCGACTTTATTGAGTACAACACTAACAGTGAAGTCCCTGGTTTTAACCATATTACCCTCCGAGTCTATGGTTTTATCCAACAAATCATCGCTTCCTGGCTCAGAAATGTCACTCTCATTCTCGCATAACTGGGTATACGTGCCGGTTTTGTTGAAATCGTAACTACCAGTTACACTGAAAGTAGGAAGCATATTGCTGTCAATAGTTGAACCATCAGATATGTTAAAGCTTGCGCGTGTATCATTGTCGATAGCTGGTACAGTAGTAACCACGCTACCACTACCCTCGGCAACGTCTTTCACCTCCGTTACTTCTTCAGTCACTTTTGATTTATCTTCAAATGGCACCACATCATCAACTTCTTTGAACTCTTCAATAGTTAGAACTGGTGCAGCAGCATTCTTCTCCGTGTCGTCGCTGTCAATGCTGTCTACGGGTATAATTGTATTACTTGCTTTAGATTGCTTAATTTCGTTAACAAAATCGTCGATTCCATCTTCATTTGCATCATCATTACGCCTACTAAATGGTTGTGAATCCGCCTGAGTGCTAGCTTGATTTAGAATCATTTTCGTGGATAATTCTCGCAGAACAACCCTTATTTCCTGCAATAATTCATCTTTCATTCGAATAAACTTCTTACTCTCCTCTTGTTCATCATCATCTTCGAGTCGTCCAAAATTGATTTTTTGTTCAATTTTACGATTTAAATCATTGATTTCCCGCACTATTTTCCCTTCCAATTGATCGTAATTATCACTGATTAAAGACAAGATATCATTGTTATTCACTTGCTGCTGTGGCATTGGCTGTCGTAGGAGCGAACGCTGCTCAATAACCATTGACTCTAATGATTTTACATCATTTACTAACTCATTTTGCTTGATTATAATATCAGAAATATCTTGTTTTGACGGTCTAGAGGACTCCATTTTCACAATCAATTCATTAAATTTACCATCTATTTGAGCCAATAATGGTTCACTAGACGTAGAATTACCATTATGTTTTACAGTATCAACAACTTTTGGTTGAGACGAAACGGGTGTAAACAAAACCAACATAGTATCACCGTGTTGAACCTTATTGCTTAGCAGTGAGCTGTCCTCCAATAAAACTTTTCCTTTGTATATTAGCTTGGTTGCAATATCAGAATCTTGAATAAAACCATTTTTTTGAAATGCTTGTTCAACTTTAACAACAAATGCACTTATTTTCAATGAATAGGCACATTCTAATTCAACACACAAGCCATCTTGGGACGAAATATACAATAATATGTTTGTTTTATTTAAATCACTAGGAATAACACAGTCTTTAGGTCTATCTAATGGTGCTATGCGTTCCTCCTCATTTATCAATTTATTATTATGTGTATTGGCTACAAGTGATTCCAATGTAGCAATACTATTCATTTTTATCTTATTCTCATTCTTTAAGTGTTTACAAGATTCTTGTAATGTAACTAATAATTTTTTCTTCTCATTTATTTCATTTTTTTTACTATTATACTTATTCGCTAGAGTAGAGAGTCCAGTCAATAGTTGATCCTGCGTATGTAATAGATATTCCATCACTAGCTGCGTAATACGAAATAGTTTTACCACATCACCATCTGTGCAGCCGCGTAGATCTGTCTCATCCACCATACTGAAGGTTAAGTTCTCAAGATATGACTGCAGTATACCGATATCCGCGGATTTTATCACACTATCTACATTGATGCGACTCAATTCCTTGATATTCAGCTTGCCTTGACGGCTTTTGAAGTAAAAGTTTCCCGACATTCTTCTTATGTATGTCTGAATTTCACTCTGAAATTCAAAATTATTTTCACAATTTGCACCGGTATGATCACATCTAACGACTAGTAGTAGCGAGGAAAAGATATAGAACTGAGATTCGCTTGCACTAACTAGAGAACTGTCAAACAACAATTTACAAGCTATTTTGATTCGATAATGATTAGTATTTCACTAACATTATTTTAATAGTAACTATTACTTAATAAATTCTCCGTAACTCATCAAACAAAAACAAATAAACAAAGTATTCTATTCTTAAATCTATTTCCGTACCCCCAACATTACATCTCTTAAATCGTCTTAGGCCGGGGCCTCATATCTCCCCTAACCAACCTATGGACGGCGTCCAATAAAAAAAAATACTTACTAATCACCAAGATGAAGATCAATATCGCGAATCCAACCACCGGCCACCAGAAGTTCATCACCATCGACGATGAGAAGAAGCTTCGCACTCTTTACGATAAAAGAATCTCACAAGAAGTCAGTGGAGAGGATTTAGGTGCTGAATTTGCTGGATATGTATTCCGTATTTCTGGTGGTAACGATAAACAAGGTTTCCCAATGAAGCAAGGTGTATTAACCAACACTCGTGTTAGATTATTACTTCAAGAAGGTTCATCATGCTATCGTACTCGACGTGTTGGTGAACGTAAAAGAAAGTCTGTTCGTGGATGCATCGTTGGTCCTGATTTATCAGTGTTAAATTTAGTTATCCTTAAAAAGGGTGATGCTGAAATTGAAGGAATAACCGAAAATCCTATTCCATTACGTCTTGGTCCTAAGCGTGCAAATAAAATTCGTAAACTTTTTGGACTTACTAAAGAACAAGATGTTGTTAAGTACGGTGCTATGTTAAAGCGTACTTTTGAGAATAAAAAGGGCAAGAAAATCACTAAAAGACCAAAGATTCAACGTTTAGTTACATCTGTCACCTTGAACCGTAAGAAGTTAAGAATGAACGCAGCCAAGAAAAGTTTAGAAAAATCAAAGGCTGATGCTCAGGCATATGCTGCTTTGGTCAAGAAGCGTTTAGATGAACAAAAAGAAGCTAGAAGATCAGAAATATCCAAGAGACGTAGCTCTCGCAAAACCTCCAAGCTAAATTAAACAGATAGAGATTATATAATAATTGTATAATTTAAACTGGTTATTTTTCTTATAATTTAAATTTACATCTTCTACACTAACTTTAACTATTTAACTTCGTGATGATGATCTTGTTTTTATTTCCACGTAAATGAGACCATCTACCCAATCGATGTTCTCTACCAGTTCCCGCAACAAGTAATTTATTTGATATTGCTAAACCATTGATAAATCCATCAACAGGAATTTTATTTATTAATTTTATCCTTTTATTTGTCGCATCTACATTCCATAGCCGAGCATATCCATCACACGAGCCACTAACAGCCAAATCAGACATCTTTATACAAGCTAATGATGATATCCAACGGGGATTATGCACTCCTTCCATACCATGAGCCTGATCGATTGATGCTATTGGCTTTTTAGATGTATCTTTCCATAATTTGATTGAACCATCTTGTCCTGCAGATAGAAATATATCATCCATGAGGTATTGAACACAATCAATACTACTATTATGTCCTTTATACACTAAATGTGATTCGTCGGCTATTTTCCACAGTCTTATACTTCTATCGCCACTAGATGTAACTGGTTTTTCTTTAATCCAACAATCAAGTGAATATATCGAATCTTGATGACCAAATACTGTTTCAATATAACCCATTTCGTTTAAATCCCAATGTTTTACACATCTATCAAATGATCCTGAAAATAATGTATATGTATCCTTTTGAAAGCATAGTGAACTGACTGCATCACGATGACCTGCGAAGCATTTTATCTCACTATCGCTTCTACTATCATATATTCTAACAAATTTATCGCGACCACCACTTGCAATATACTTTCCATCATAACTTACAGCTACCGATAATACTTCACCTTCGATAGATTGAGTCCTTGGTACAACCTGTCCATTCCATTTTGCTTTTAATATTTTTTTAGAACCACTTTCTACATCCCACTTAATTAGTGAATTATCTTTAGCACCTGAGTATATAGTGCTATCATCAGTTGTTAAAGCTACACATGTAACAGCATTTTCATGACCAGATAATTTACGTTGTACCCATGAATCCTCTGCAATACCTTCAACAGAGTCAGCAAGATTTCTAAAATATTTTCCTTGAGACTCCAATCGTTGTTTTCTTAATTTCATTGTAACTTTAGCATCATTTTCTTCGTCATCAGAACTTCCATCACTATTTTCGTCATCAGAGCTTCCTTCACGATCCTCCTTTACGGAATTTAAATATTCCTTTGCCAATCTTTTCCTTTTTTCATTTGCCGTTTCTTCTTCACTTTCATCGCTTTCATCGTCTAATCTTTCGTCATCACTACCACTGGAGCCGTCAGAAATATTCTCATCATTCCATAATTTAACATTTGATAATTTATTACTTGCACGCTTATTTATGACTGGCTTTGACACAGATTTCCGTTTTGTTGACATCTTTTTTTGCTATAACTCACTCAATTGCTCACCCAATAAATTAATCACTCACTTAATCTCTCACTTGGGTACTCACTCGATCACTCACACTCGCCAATTTCTGTGGGACCCAGTGTGGTCCTCAGGTCCTGTCTGCCTAGGACCGGTCCTTCTGTGCGTTCCGCACTTAGCTAAGATAACATTACGTTAAAATAGCACCTAACTAGTCAAACGAGCAAGCGCACACCCAGTGAGCGAGTAAAAAGTATGAATTAATTGTTTCATAAATAAATTAAATTCAAATTTAAAATTTTAAATACCGGTACCAATTGGCTTCAAAAATTTTTTTCTAGAAATAAATAGAATATATTTGAGGAGGAAAGTGAGAGATTGCGATGTCGGCGCGGTGCAATTCGTGCGGAAAAGACATACCGGTGCATAACCTTACATTGCACCAATTGCGATGTGCTGGAAAACCGAAGGAAGATGACGCGATAACAAGAGAGAGTCGCAGGAACGTGATAGATTTAACTAATTCGAATAGTGCTGGTTGGGCATGCGCTGCATGCACGTTTGAAAATATTTTGAACGATAATATTTGTAGTGTGTGCAATGTCCCAAGAGGGAGAGTATCATCGACAGAGTCCAACATAAATGTCCCTAGAGAGACCGTATCATCAACATGGCAGTGTTCATACTGCACATTGTTGAATGAAAATAATCACGAAGTATGCGACGCATGTGGTCAGCCCAACATTAGTGATAGTAATACTACTGATTATTACAGTTCAAGTGGTAATAGTAACGATAACGTGAGAGCTGCAGATGGTGTTTACAGAGATCAACTAATTCGTGACGATACCAGCGAAGAATATGATGATTTAGACCAAATGATTGCAGCTTTACGCAATAATCATTCAAACACTCCTATTTCTAGAGGTCCTAGCATCGAGAATGCAGTATTAGGAGCTTTGGGTGGTGCATTATTAGCAGCTTCTTATAATAGTAGGAGCTCTACTTCATCAAGCACCAATCAAAGCAGTGATATGGGCAACCTCGGAAACGTAGCATTTGGTGCTGCTGTTGGTGCATTAGGCGTTTCTTTATTTGATGCAATGAGTGCAAGACAAGAGCGTGCACAGAGTAATTTTGACAGAATAGGTATTGAAGAATTTCTCCGTCATTTAGGTAATGAATCAGCAGTTGATAGGGGAGTGGATGCAAGAATGCTTGAACAATTACCAATTCGAAAATTTAATGCCAGCGAATGTGGAGCCAATAACAGAGAGTGTTCAGTATGTATTGAATCATTCAAAAACGGTGACGATGTGATGTGTTTACCTTGTTTTCATACTTACCATAAAAATTGCATCACTCCTTGGCTAAAGACCAAGAATACCTGTCCAGTATGTAAACACCAAATTACTAGCAGTTAGTTGTAAGCATAAAACCTTGTGTTGGAATGAAAAAGAAAATGTCATTATTTGTTATCTTGTAATTTAATTATATACAAATTATTAACTTAAGCCCTATGCAGTCAGTGCCTTCTGGTCCAAGACATCATCTACATCGCTATACTGTATTTTGTTGATCAATAACCCATGTAACGCTATAATCGACCTAACTAATGATGAGATATACATTACCAAGTACATGTCATTCGTCTTAACCAACATGGATTTTACTAACTCATCAACGTTCAAGTTGGGTAATAAATTGAATATATTTTGTAAATTATAAGTGATTTGGTTGTTGATGGGGATGTTACCAGCGGCAGCTTTCATTAGATACGCTTGAATCTCACTTAATTTACTTGATAACCCAGATAAACCATTAAGTTTCTGTTTAATTTGTAATGCTAAATTACTGGTGGAGGGATCATTAATATCTCGTAATAAATGTTCAACACCAACCTCTTCGGCTTCTTCAGCTTCGATGGAACACTTGATGTGCTTAAAGACTTTTTGTATTTCTTTTCCTTCAGCTTCAATTTCATCAACTGCTTCATATGCAGTGGTTGGAATACCTTCGACATTAGGGCGCACATCAATTATAACAAATACGGGATCGCAAATACAAAATTGTCTGAACAATGCACTTATTTTCAAATCATTACCTTTAATTTTAGGTCCTACAAAAGAGTGAATGAGTGAGAATAGAATGATGGTCAGTAAGTTATGTGTAAAAATACTACCTGAACTATAAAATCCTACAATATTCTCAAAAGTATTAACCTTCTTAAACATTCTAAACATGTTTTCAAGGTAATTATGATCCACAAACCATACTTTTGGATCAGCCAAATCCTCTTCGAAAGGAACTGCAAAACTATTAGTTATGTCTACTCTATTGCGATTTTTACTGCCTAACAACACTCCCACCACGCGCTTCCTGGTGTCACGCGCTACACGGTGGTAGTGATCCGCCACTGATAGCAGCACCAGCGGGTGAATTACCACTTCGGTGCTCATTTCTTTTTTGTTTTTGTTTTTTGTATTTGTTTCTTTTTTGTAATTTGTATCGAACTTCTTAGGGTTTAGAACTTATTGAATAATAACAAAATGACTAAGAAATAATAGTTCTTCACCTGCGAATTAAAGTAATTCGAGTTATTGTAGCTACCAGAATTTGTTAAATTTGATAACTTGGAAAATTATTGGACCAATTAAATGAAAATGATGGATTAAACCAGCGCTAAGGAATAGGACGTCCTATTCGCACGGTTTCACAAACGTTCCAGCGCTATTTTAGCCTTTTAAATTAAATACACTGTCACACACCGGTACAATTTTTATTTTCAGCCGAAATTCAGCGATCACATGGATATACCTATGATACCATAATTCGTTTCTTGATGCAGCGATGAGGTGGATTTGGCTGATTGTAGTGCTGTCCTCACTCCTTTGTTGGCTTTGCCAGGGCGATTTCCCAATTCGTGGCAAAAGCATCATACTGGATCGTGATGACGCACCGGTGGACGACCCAAAGAATATTGTTATGGAATGGTCCTTCACAAGTGTCGATCTCTTTGATCCTGCTCGTTTCATCAATATTTGTGATAACTATTGTAATAATAATGTCGATTATATGAAGTATTACACTGAAATGAGAGCATGCAAGTATCTTTTAGCTTCCAATGTGTTTGATTATGTTCTGAACAACAAAAGGTTTGATGGATTATACAGTGCGGCGTTGCTCGAAGAATCTAGATCAACAATAAATCAAATGGAAAGAACAAGTGTTGTTAACAATGACAATATTTTTCAAACTGAAGCACAAAATATTGATAGTATTCATAACTATAGTAATGGTAACAAAGTAGCAATATTGGTGCCTAGCACATCCGTTGGATACGCATCCCTCGATGAATTACCGCTGCTCAAGTATTTATTGAAATCTTTGGTCAGTAGTATCGCGTCATTTGATAAACTACCGATTATTTTATATATCGGATACGATAGTGGTGATCCTATCTATGACAATGAAGAAAATTTGCATAAGATACTACAATCCATAAAATTATCCATACCGCTTCTGGAAGTGAAACCAATCAAATTAACTGGTTTTCAGGGTAAAATTGTGCATATCTGGAATGATCTCACTATGAGAGCATACAATGATGGCTGTGAGTATTATTTCTTATTGGGTGATGATGTAGTCATAAATACTACTGATTGGGTCGTTGAAATGATTAATATATTGCAGAGAAAGAATAAAAACGCACCAAATCTAGGCACTGTAGCATTTTATGATATTGGAAATCCAAACTTCCCAACTTTCCCCGTATTTCATAGGACTCATTTATTAATATTTGGTGCCGATAATGCATTTGATCCTTATTTTACGAACACCTTCGCCGATCCCTGGATTAGCGACATATACGTCAGCTTTAACTCATCCTACATAGCGAATGAGATCCCTCTCGTAAATATTATCGGCGGTGTGGACAGTGTAAAAAATATCCCTCGATACAATCCCAAACACCCACATATAGAGAACTACATTGATTTGGTACAACGAGGACGCAGACGTATTGCCCAATATTTAAAAGGCCACTGGAGTCCAGCAATGCTAGCGTATGGCGAAGAGGGGATATTTTATAAGAAATACTGCGAGGCATCAGGATGTATCATTAAAAATGTTGAATATTACCAAGAGTTGAGTCGTAGCATTTCCAGGCCTCTTTATTACGTGTAGAAATATTGTACTTTGTTTTTAAAATTTTATGCTGTTTATCAACTCTCTATTTTAAGACCTAAAGCTACCCATCTTCGGATGTTACAAGGCGATAGTGATACGATAAAAATATTCCACACCCACCCCGGGGCCGAGGCCTTTTTCCGAATTTAAAAAAGTCCGTGTCAAGTGAAAAAATATTGAGTGCATTTGCGGCGTCGATACGACCGTTGTTTCTCGAATCTAAACTTTGATGGAGTCCGAGAAAGATTTGGAAGATGCAATCGCCTCCGTTTCCAGCCTATTATCGACCGCACACACCACCGAAGACGGCGTCATTCTGCATTTTGTAATGTTGCTGAATGAAAGAATTGTGCGAAAACAAGGAGAAGGGAATAGTGGTAATTTATGTCGCTTGATGCTGCTCCTGCATCGCTTATGTACTGGATCGAAGCAGCATTTATTGTCGCAAATATACACTTCGTACGTGGCATTGATCAAAGGACATGATATCGTTGATGATTTGGCAAATGAAATTGTTGCAGCGTTTTTAGCCTTTTATTACACTAATGTCAACGATTTCATGAACGATTTAGACGCAAATAAACCCTTAACTGACATTGCGATGCGAGCCATGTCAGTTTTCAACTCTAAAATAGCAGCGTCAATAGCGTTAATATCAAATAAGTTAATTATTGGGAATATAATTAAATGTTACGAGATAATGTGTTATTTCAGAGGTGTAATGCATTACTATGAACCGGAGAATGAATTTATTAAAGAAAGTATTGAGAAATTCAACGAAAATTTCCGCAAAATTATGAATTCTACGATTGCATCGAAGAATAATTATATGGTTTATCGCGATACTTGCCTTGCCATTATCAAAAGTAGAATGCCTACAACAGCAAGCTACATACAGGCAAACCATGTTTATAGGTATAATACCATGGTAAAATTAGGAATGTCAATTGCTGCAATATCTGAGTTGCAGGTGATAAGTACAACTGTATCAAGTTGCGGCAGTGACATGCAAAACAATATTCCATCACTAATCGAAGTCTATTTGGTTGCTCTTGGTGATTTATTCCACAGCCATTCAGGATATTTATACGATCAGCATTTCAAAAAGCTTATTCCTCAATCGTGTACAATTACCGTTTCATTATTACGTGCCTTGTGTACTAGCAGTGTCTCTGATTATATCCACTCAGTATATTTAAAGTATTGTGTGACCTCATCGAACAGCTCTACAGCCGTTATTTCCAGACTGATATACTCGACTTGCTATGCGCAATTGAACGATATGTATCAAATGTACATAATGAATAGCGTTTGGAACGTTTACACATCAGCCATTCGACTAGACAATAATTTACGTCCTACTGTTTCCATCAGTTATATCGAAGGCATCGTCGCAACAGTTCGCGATTTTTTCATTGTAGGCAGCGACGAAGCAGCGTATGCTTTACTGATGAACGTTGATTCTATCCTCAGAGAACCAAGTATTACATCAGAATTATCATATGATAGTTGTAGTTTAAGGCACAGTAATGACACCGTGAATCCATGTTATAATATCGCAGCCATAGAGCATTTGCTGTCCAAAATACCGTATTATTCGTTGCGCAAGAGAAACAGCGTGTTTTTGCAGCGGATAGATGCTCTTATTGATATCAGTGTCTCTGTGTTTCAAGACCGAAAACCAGCATCGACGCAGAATACTCACATTATACCCCAAGGATTTGCATTGAATATATTGTACGGTATATTGAAAGATTTTGAAAATTCATCCCAAGGAACGGAATCAATACCATCGAAATTGCGGCTGGAACCTGTGAAGCAAACGTTGTTAACATGGCTGAATAACCTGTGTCGCGTGCTACTTACCAGCCACGCGAATAACAATAAAATCAATTTAATCAAAATCTCCGGTATTGTTGATATCGTGGACAAAATTGGTCTCATATTAATGAAATCCACCGCCGTAGATCCGTTGATAATGATCAAACTGGCCTTTATCATGAGTAGCACTTGCCAAAAATTATGCAATTGTTACAACGAGTTAGTTGATACAAAATGCGTGTATGGAACTCACGAGTACCATGTCAAGGCTAGCAAATCGCTAAATGATAGCATTAGCACTACTAAAACTGATGCAATAATCAAGTTGCTTGAAACGTCGTGCCACTTGATATCGATGTTACCTCCCAACGCTTTTTCGAACACTGCCGTTTCAGATACAACATTAAACACGATAAAACAATTTACGCAATGTATACAGGGACTGCCCAGCAATTCGAACTGGCTAATGAAGTCAATACTAAACTCAGCAATCGCAGACATGCTACAGAAGAATCAATCACCAACAATGAAGAAAATGCTGCAATCATACATTCAGGATAACGAATCAGGCATGAGCGCAGCCCTGGACAAATGTATGAAAGTATCTTCGACGATGTAATTTAAATGCACACATTGTAAATCTATATAGTACTTTCATTGCTATGACTCTTTTCCACACCCTTCGGATGTTTCAAAAGAGGAAGGAAGAGGAAGGAATATTGTCGATGTCGAGCGCGGAGAGTGCAGAAGATGGGGAGGTCACCATCTCGTTTAGCAGCCCTCCCGCTTCGTCAAACGATTGTAATAATAATGACACGGTGGAAAGTGAGAGAATAAGTACAGTATTCGAGGCATCCTTTAACTTCGTCAATAGTATAGTTGGCGCTGGAATCATTGGACTACCATTTGCCATCAAGCAATGTGGATTTGTATCAGGTATATTTATGATGACGTTAGTTGGGTTCATCGCCAATAGATCTGCAGTAATGTTAATTGAATGCGGAGTCAAGGAAAATAAATTAGATTATGAGGAACTGGCCGAGCATGTACTAGGAGAGTATGGGTATCACGCAGCACTTATTTCGATGTTCCTTTTTGCATATGGCGCTCAAATTGCATACTTATTAGTTATTGGTGATGCTGTACCATTAGGTAACATTCATCCGATTCTTTCGACACTTATCGGCACTCACTTCTTTTTATCGTAGTATTACAAGATATGTACGGAGATTCTATATACTGCGATAGAAATTTTATAATGGTAATATCTGGGACCTTTATTGTGCTGCCGTTGTGTCTTCAGCAGCATTATGGTACTCTGAGTTGGACATCGCTGCTTTCTATTGTTCTCGATTTTACTATAGTAATAATTATTATTATCGTTGCTCCAACAGCTGGATTGAATCAAGGAATCCACCATACGACACCTCTTACCATTATTAACCAAAATATCTTCGCGGGAATCGGTACAATGTCGTTTGCATTTATATGCCAGCATAATAGTTTTATTGTATTCAGATCTCTGAAGGAACGAACAAGTAGCAATTGGAGACTTGTTGCTAATTATAGCGTCGGTTTTGCCTATTTTCTGTGTCTATTATTCAGTATCGTGGGATACTTATCGTTCTTAGAGTACACTGAGGGCGATCTACTAAATAATTTTAATAAATCGAATAAAGTAGTGAATGTAGCACGCATGTTACTAGCAATTACCATGCTCTTCACATATCCAATGGAGTGTTTCGTCACTCGCCACTGTATTTCATCTATATTTAATAAATTATGGATGAATTATCAGCGCAGGAGTCAGTTACTGACGACGAATGACGCTAGTTGTAACAGTGATGATTATGAAAAAACAATTGAGTTAAGCGACAATAGCAGCAATTGGAGCAAGAATAACAAATACGTCAGCGTGGAACAGCGATCACATGGTATAGCAGCCGAGACAAGCATATCACCACTACATAATCAATCAAATAACGACGCCAGCAGCAACAATAACGCCAATATACAAGACGTGTACGAGGATAATATTAGTTACATACTGAATAGATATTGCTTTCGCTACCCACCAGGTACCTACGATGATGCCAGTAGAATCCTATTGACAATCCTATTATGGGGTTCCTCATTAGCGTTTGCAATATCATTCAATGATTTTGGCATCGTACTAGCGCTAACTGGAAGTGTTGCCGCATCAAATTTAGGATATGTCCTTCCTGCCGTTATCTTCATCAAGTGCCACATCGCAGAGTTTAATATGCTAGTGGCCAGCCTAAGGAAGTATCAACTGGATGTGGAAAAGCTGAAAATATTTTTTCTACCTTTTTTCATGATATTTTTTGGATTTTTAAGTTTGATCGCCGGACTTGCAACGGTCGGAAGCGAGAAGCAATAAGACGCGGAATAATTAAAGTGTAATGATTATGTAATAAATATAATATCAATGTATAAGATGTAATATAATGTAACCACAATGTACTAAATGCCGTGCAAAATGGCAAGGAACAGCGACGTACACAAACTCCACAAATGAAACGACCACAAATAAACAACCACGAAAAGTAACATACACAAACACAAAAAAACTCATTTAATTTTGTAACGACATAAAACACACATCAACATCAACACAGCAGGCAAAAAAAGCCGATTCCTACTTCTTATACGACTTGTCATCGCGACCATATCCATAGTCTTTGGCGCCGGAGTCGTAATTAGCCATCGCTATCTTGCTTGCCGCAATTGGTATAGGGTCAGATGGTGCAAATGATCGGCGTAAAATATTTCTATTTTTTTCCGCACTGACACCGTGCAGTGACCCATCCGCATCAAAGTGGTCGTTTCTTACCAACTCTTCTAACACTACAGTGTGTTTGTTATAATCCTCTTGCTTATCAGCACTAAGTGATAGTTTATCTAAGCTTTCATGAACTGATCGCCACTTACGTCGTAGCGTAGTCTGTTCACTTTCATTTTGCATCCGCTCAGATGTTAGTTGTAGCTTCTTGGCGTCATTAACATTTAACGGTTGCAGTCGCTGAAGCTCATTAGCATGGTAACGTAATTTGATCATCATCGACCGTAAGTGGAAGTAATATTTTGCATACTCACTAAATATAAAGAAATAAATTAGTATATAAATGCGAGTTTATACGTAACGGACAGTACCTGGCACTGACTTTAATGTAGTATTTTAATGTGCTCAACAAACACATTTCTAAGTCATTGACGCGATTTAAGTCAAATGATGACGATACGTGAGAAAAATCTATATTCCACATCGACAAGTCGTCCCATACTTTGGATGACATCATCAAACACGCGAAGATGCACGAGCGCCAATTATTGTGCTTTAACACAAAACGACCCTGAGTCCTCTTCACCAGCCGCTCAATATACACTAACGATATTATAATGCACTCACATTCCAACTGACTTTTGCTATAGATAAGTTTAAAGAAATCAACAATAGTGTTGAGTGACGGGATGCTATGTCTGCCCGTAGGGGAACAAGCGATATTATTTTCACGGATCATTTCCGGCGTATCACGAAAAATGTCAAATTCAGGTTTTGGTTCATATCCTAATTTTGCCGCTTCCACCATATGATGTCTAATGACGGAGCAAACACACTTAATAGTCGCTTCATTATCTTGAGCTGTCATCGTAGTGCCAATATAGATAGTTCCTGTACTATTGCGTCGTCTGATTTGCTGACGACTATTACTTGCATCCTTTCTACTACGTGGAGTGAGAGGATTATCCAAACGTGGTGAACGGGGAGAAACAGGATTATCAAAAGCATCACGGGATTCTGACAAATAATATCCAAAACCATTATCAAATGAGGGAGAAAACGATGAAATTCGCAAATCTGTTTTAGATGGTGAATGAGGCATATCTTTTTTGACTCGAGCACCACCAAGGTCATCAGATCCAGTTCTATTTCTGGTAAAGTTACCAATATGTGCTTTTGTATCATTTTTTTTCACCAACATTAATAACTCATCATCCATGGACGATATAGTTCTGACCATTCTTGTTGTACTACTTCCTGTTGAATTACTGTTTAATCGATCTTTTACAGATTGCATATTATTATCAATATCATAATCAAAATCAAAATACTTGTCAGGTGTTGCGGCTAACGAATATTCGTTTTTAACAATTTTATTTTTAATATTTTGTTCCATTATTCTAAAAAATTCTTTTTGTTCTTGTTTCTTTCTTGATATTTCTGCAGCTTCAGCTGGAGTTGCTAACTCTATCGGTTTATTCCATGTTACTTCCTTAGTTTCCTTATTAATGTAGTAAGTTCGACCAGATTTAGCATCAACTGCTGATCGCCATACACCTGAACTTTTCCCAAGCTTCATGTTGTCCTTGTCATATAATGTTTATCACAAAGTAAGACCTGTATTTACTGAATAGTGCTAATCGTGATTGTTGACAATGGCCTTTATTGGGTCGATCGAAAGCAGGGGTACTTAGTTGCTTGTTTGTAGGTGATAACAGCACCTTACTCGAGACTTGATCACACTCAATCAAGTTGTAGGTGGTGAAAACGCCTTAGTGGAGACTGTGTAAAAACTATATTGAAGCATTCTTGATTCTCAAGGACAGGCCCTTCAATAAACCAAAAATTATAGTTATCGGGATATTAATTAACTCGATTACTACAGTGACCTATCGTTACGAGAGGACTACTCTCAGCAATAAGTCAAAATAAATCATACTAATTTTACTATTCAATTTAATAATAACAATCCCACTCCAGAGCTACCGGGGCTATCATCGCCTCTTTAAATCACCTAAACACCCTCCACAACACTTCTCCTCCTCGCATTTTCTCCATCTTTTAATTCTTTCTTCAAAACTTCGGCCCTGCCAAGTTAGGGTAATTTCCACCACTAAAAAAATTATCAAAATTACCACAAACACACATAGTTGTTGTTGCAATCGCCAAGATGGTAAGTATCGTATTGTTCGGACGAGGCGCGGCAGGCGAGACGGTGCGCAGATAGTCGAGATGCGTCGGACGCGGGGAGGGCGGGAAACAATCGGGTTGGGTCGTTTGACAAGGATGATTCATTGGTTGTTTGTCGTGATTTTTTCGTACTCGACTGTTTGAAACATATTCTGTGGCTACAGAGTTGATAACTTGTTATTTATTACACGAATTATTGGTCAGTTAAATAGCTGTAGTCCATAGTTTAATAATGATTGATGATGTTACTCAATTAGCGTTTAATTCCGTCTTGCCTCAACGCCTCGTTCATTATGTATCAACTATACTTTTAGTGCATATTACTTACTCTTTATTTATTTATTAGCCATTCGTTAAAGTAGTCAAGAACAAAGCATACTTTAAAAGGTATCAAGTGAAGTTTAGAAGGAGACGATCCGGTCAAACTGATTACCGTCAAAGACATAAGCTTATTGTCCAAGATAAAAACAAGTATTTATCTGCCAAATACCGCTTAGTTGTTCGTTTCTCAAACAAATATGTCAATGTCCAAATAGTTCAAGCCGAAATGCTCGGTGATAGAGTTATATGCAGTGCCAATTCACGTGAGTTAGAGCATCACGGATTAACTGTAGGCTTGAAGAATTATGCTGCAGCATACTGCACTGGTCTATTATGTGCTCGTCGTTTATTACAAGATCTTAAATTAGATGAAGTATATCCTGGTGTTGAAGAAGTCACCGGTGACGTTGTTACCACTGAACATAATGGAAAAACTTACTATGTCAATGAAGTAGATGAGGAAGGCCGAAGACCATTCCGTTGCTTACTTGATGTTGGTACTAGAAATACTACCACCGGTGCTCGTATGTTTGCCGCATTAAAAGGTGCAAGTGATGGTGGTCTTGACATCCCTCACAGTAATAAACGTTTCCCAGGTTACACTAGAGATACTAAGCAATTTGATGCTGAAGTACACAAAGGACATATTTTTGGAGAACACGTTGCTGACTACATGAGAGAAATGGAAGAGGATGATGAGGAAAACTACCAAAAGCATTTCGCCAAGTATCTTGCTGCCGAAAAGGAAGCTGATGATTTAGAAGAATTATATGAAAGTGTACATGCATCTATTCGCAAGGATCCATCCCGTAGAAAAGGTGCCGCATTTGTATGCAAAGATAAGACCTCATTCAAGAAGGGTGTTAAGAAGTCATATGCCGCCCGTAGAGCTGATGCCGATGCTAAAAAAGCTGAACTTCGTGCTAGTGCCATGGAAGATGACGAGTAAATCATATAGTTTTTAATGTAAAATAAGAATCTAGGCTTATAAAATCAAGGCTTATAAAATCAATTTTATCAACATAATATAACATAATATACACTGTCATACGCCTCCGAAACCCTTCGATGCTTTAGTTCCTCTTGCAGTACTCGTCCTCGTCCTGGGTGATACACCAATGGAACTATCATCTGAAGAAACATCTGATAATTCACGACCTTCATGATCAAGTTTAAATTGCAAGAATTTTTCGTTTTCCAATCTTTTTAAGTATGAATTTATAGCATACACTTCGGCTCTATATCTGTTCCTTTTCTGTGTTTTATCCTCAAACGATTCACTACCACACCTTGATCGTGGTGCAGAAGGAGGCTTATGTCCCCTACTATCTCGGCCATCAACCTTCTTATTATCAAATAGTCTTTTAAATTTATTCAATTCATTATTTGTATTATACTTCGGTGATGAACATGCTCTCAATGTACAAGAATTATCATTAGGAACACTAAAATGAGTAGAACTACTGCGAATCGCATCACCATTTAGCAGCAACCCCATCACTGGACCCGCGGCATCCTTTTCCCTGGTATTTATAGGACTAGGACTGAAGCGTGTAGTATTAGTTGATATTAAACGTGAATTCTTTTGCAGTAACTCATCAACTCTTCCCTCGTAGCGGTCAGGCATCACCGCTGCTGATTTTATTGACGGGAAGTTGCGATTACTGGCCATTTGCGAGGCACAACGGTTCAGGCTCATCGTGTCATTGCACCGTACACCGAGACATCGCAAATGTCAAAGAAACAGATTTTATTTTATTATTTTAAC
>JACCDO011047695.1_pt1 | contig 19821 bp, 10 predicted proteins | sample 7446101 | NCBI WGS metagenome assembly JACCDO01 (sample SAMN15323440, study PRJNA562643) | freshwater metagenome | isolation source: river surface water | place: USA:Blue River Watershed | collected 2017-08-16
GTGAGTAACCTTTGGCATCCATGACAGCCGTCTGCACTTTACCCCAATTGAACCCAGCAGTAGTGACGCGATATGCACTTAATGAGCAGGATCCAGGAGTGAAACTACAGGCAGCAATGATGGTTTTATCACCGTCCCAAACCTGATTATCCGCCATAATTTTCGAGTGTGTAATGATATCATTAGCAGGAGGCTGAGGAGTTTCAGTTGGCTGAGTATGAATCCATCCTAATGGTTCTAAATCATTTAAATACTCATGAGCTGGTAGGCGTCTTGGCAATGTGGTGCCTTGATGAGAGCCAACTTGAGGGACAAGAACGATACAGCGTATTTCCTTAACCTTTGCATTACCTGGAGGGGATATTCCATACATGTAACCAGATATCTGAGTACGTAAATCAGATATTGTTATAAATTTACTTAGTATGTTCTTTGGTAACACGTAGGTAAAGCCATCGGAGACAATATCCTCACTGGAAACATAAATATGATTAGTACGAAGGTGCAAATTAGTCGCAGAGATAGCTCTAATTCGCCAATCGGTACGAGTATTGAACGCTTGCTGCTCATATTGACTTGTAGTAGTTACTGCCATCACATCACCGTGAACGTTGGTGGACTTGGAAGTAACGGCTGTTAATTGAGATTGCTCTCTTGCTTGCTTTTCAACTTCAGCCATTTGTTGACGCTGCAATGAGGGTGCACTTATCTCCATACCCAATATGATATCTCGAACTTCAGATTGTGTCAATGATGCGACTGACACATTATTCTTCTTACCGTAATCAGCGAGTATCAAGTCCTTCAGCGCCACTTCTACTTTGATCCATTGCTCGTCCGTAAGCGTAGGCCATACATGATGCGGTTGAGTAATTACAGTTTTATCAGGTCGTAAAATAGCTTTGGTACGATCTGGATGCACATGTAACGCTCTAAGAATTAATATTAATCGAGAAAACGCCGTGTACGAAGAGATGGTCTTCAACCAGTCATCATAAATGTTGTACAACAACGTTCGAGGCTCAGTTGCCTTAAGAATGGCGTCACCAAACTTTTCAATCTTCAAACATGACTGGAATGGCAGCTGCAACTCCGAGCCCTTGATGACGATGTTAGGATAGTCGACTAGCGTAACCTCTAGTGGATCTAACATACCTTTGCGGGTAGCGATGATTTGCTGTGGCTGTTCTTCTTTAGGGAATGAACGAATGAGCACCGACACCTCTTCTGCTGTCTTATGCTTCGCCAACTGTGACAACCGTTTCTGACCTGCCCACGTACTTGTGTGAATAATTTTTAAAAATAATTGACCAGTACGAGGATTGAATATGAAAATGGCACCATTTATAGGCTTGGTAGTAAGATTTCCGTCATAGGTCTTGTGCATAGTGACACGGTACACGTTTGTATCATCAACAAACCAAATGATTTGATTGGAGAACAACTCCGTGTAATTTTGTGAGGACAAATATGGTTCGGTAGGTTCAGAGGAGTACAGCTGTAATCCCTTTCTTATTCTCTCGCGTAACTCACCCAAGACAGGATTATCACGTACTATCTTAGCCATAGCGCGTTGAAGCAGTGGTTTGCAACCGGGAAACCAATTACCATATCCGGAGTATAAGTTATAAGCCAAGTCGATGGTGAACAAAACACCAACGGGCTCTGCATACAGCGTCATATTATCACCCGTGTAATCTAGAAACTTCGATCTAGAATACCTTTCTACATCATGACTGTCAAAGTCTCCCCATCTCAACTGCACATCAATCCAAAACTTAGAGCTACTCATGCCTTCAAAATTATCCTTGGTATCATGCAACAATGAGGGCTTACAGACCGACCATTTATTGGCAGCGAACAGAACAATATCAGCGCAAGACGAATTCATTTTGTACGACTTACGAGGATGAATCGTTTCTTTCTGCACTGTCTCAATCTCTAGCGAATCCAACTCCATGTCGAACACAACACACAGATCCATCACCACACTCTCGTGGATTTTCTGCCACAAGTGGGCTCGGAATATCTGTATGTAAGATATCTTCAAAGTGGGTATTTTACCATGCATAAATATGCCAGTAAGATCCAGCTGCACCTGAAACCCAATATACACATTTGCTCTATTGATGGTGGGTGACCACCATAACGTGAATCGACGGTTAGGAATCTGATTCAAACCAGCGCGCTGGGCATTAGTAAGCTTCTTAATCTTCATGGATTCCTCGAACGATGAACTCTTTTCCCAGAATAAACCCTCCCACGTAGTGAAGTAGGTACCTTTGAACAAGGTGTGTTCCAATATCCCTTCAACACCACCAAGAGCCTGAATCATATCTGTGCGATAATTATTTAGGTTCCATAATTTACCATCATGACGTTGATGCGTCCACCAAAAAGGATCTACATGGGTATATTGGTACTTCTTAAACTCAGTTCGAACTCTCCAACCCTTATCATATGCTAGGGTGTGTCGATCCTTTTGGAATATGGTATTGATACGCGGTATACCACGATCCCATGAATCCTCTAAATCTTCAAGTGTCAAACGTCTATTTTGTGCTATTGCCTCTTGACGCTTCAATGCATATTCTGCCCAAACTCGTTGTGAATCAACAAACTCACTTTCCCACGGTTGGATATATCTTAATAGAACCGGGATTATTTGATCCTCCTCATGCGACATGCCTGCACGGAAGTGCGTCACACCGTTATCTGTCTGCTTGGAGTATCTTAAATCAGACTGTGGGATCAGCACGTGACCCATGGATAACATACCTAATCCACCGAGTTCTTTAGGGGTGTAGAAAACTACCGGTGGGAATCTCGAAGGCATTTTTGAATTTAATCCAATTTTTATACGAGTTTGAATTTTATTTTCACATTTTACAAGTAAGTCCAGAATTTCTTGCGAGTTGATAACTGCCTCACGGAAATAGGTCATGAATGCTATTACCTGCGTATTCCACTTATTCGCTATCTTAGTAAAGGTGGTTGCACCAGAGGACATTAAAATCTGTCTTATTCTGTTCTCAAACCACTTCAATGAGGCGTCATCGACACGCAAGTAGCACTGGGCAGTCAACTCTTTACTGTTCGAATTCTGTAGATTCCATACACCATCCTTGTGCACTAATCGCTCCATATGCATGCGGATCTTGGGCTTGATTCTCATCTCAAAGCCACACATATCTAGGAGCAAGTTTGGATTGTCTTTACTGTAAACGGAAACAAAGCTATTATCCCATTCCAACGTAGTAATCGATCGCGGCAATCTAGATTTAATATCCCAGAATACTGCTCGCCCAAGGTTCACATCATGCTTCATTAATCGCATACGTTGATCCCTTGGCCAACACTTTTTGTTGTTGTAACCGACTACGTTTTCATTATTAGGATCAGGATGCTCTGTCAAGTATCGTTGTATGGAGTCCTTCGCATCTTCCGCATCGAATATTAACAACATAAATATCTTGTCTACATAACGGGTATAAAGGCGTATTGGATGCTTCGTCTCTGTCGCTTTATCTTTAAAACACAAGAATTCATTAGGAACTTCAGGTGCACCAGCAATTTCAGTGGCTCTGGTCAATCCCAATATTAACAAGTCCAAGACTAGACCATAGAATTGGAATACAAAAGGAGCAAATTGCAAACCTCGGATCAATCCGTAGGAGTTGGTGTGCATCATGTCTTTGAATGAGATCATGACGTTATTCTTCGCAGTTATGTAATCAGCAATGTTGTGATCAACGATCAAACGAAGAAGACGATTAAATAATGTTAAATCAATTTTTTCAGCCACATGTTCTAACTTTGACTGCAATAATACAACACATTGGCCATTATCCGTGTTCCACACATCGTGCATATTGTTAATACCTTGGACCCACTTGTAGGCCAATAGTGGTGCTGGTTCTGAGTCAGCTGGCTTGATCCAGTTTGGAAACAATAGACGTTTATCGGATTCATACCACAAATACTGATCAAGATACATGTCAGTAAGCTTCTCCAAAGGCTCAATACTGTAAACAGGCACTAAATGGGAGTATAAATCCATAAATTCAATTTCTACCTCTTTAAAGGTGCGCTGCGTCAATAAATGGCGTTTGATGCGAGATAGGGCTTCGTGCGGATTATCATAGGCTTCCTCAATCAACCCCAACTCTTCCTTCTGCTTGTGATTCAACTGTCTTCCTATACCATATTGCTCCTTCAAGTACTCCAATGATAAGATAAGCAGTTTGGTATCGTGCTTGTACGACAGGGGCGGAAATGGGATAGGGCTAAATTTACGCGACTCGAGCCAATGAACGGTCGTGGTATATATAGCTACAGCCTCTTCAGTTGACAAATATGGACCATCTTTGAGGTAACTATGCTGCCTTTCTTGCTCATCTTTCAACCACAATCTAGTCAATCTACCCAAATTCTTCGTAGCAACTGTTTTATCCACGGTAGCACCTCGCTTAATGCGCTCTCTATTGTAATGAGCTATGTTGGTCCACCAATCAGCCTTAGATTTGACGTATCTCAGTATCATATTCTCAACAGGAGCAGGCATACCTGGCACTTTCCATGGAATATTTGCTTTCCAACAACGCCAAGCTTCGTTCAAATGACTATATATTGCTTTCGCTTTTGCGACTCGAACACCTTCAGGCATCATATCGATAATATCATGCGTAACTGCAGCTTTTAATTCCAAATCATAATGAGACTCAACACGTTGCTTTGTCACTGTTTTCGCCATACCTTTGTTAGTACGTCCTTCAAATTGTCGCGCTAATAAATTACCAAGCCATCGCTCTAGTAATGGTATTGTACCTCGCATGAAGAATAACCACACTCTCCATCCAGGCGCCCAATAGCCTACTCCTGGACCTTTTCCCACCGGGCCAGTGTTGAAGCGATAGTATATTAAGTGCTTTAGATCTTTGCACATACGTATTTGTCTCATCAATTTATATTTATACCGATAAATAGACGTTAATTGACCGATATGTGCAAAAGTGTACTGTAATCCATCAGCCAGTTGGAATGCATCGACATTGCCTAGTCTATACTGCACAAAAGCATCAACTACGAGCTTAGTAAGGCGCAACATTTCACGAATCAAGTGAAATGCATTGCCGAATCTACTCTTCTTACGCTCCTTTGTAGTCAGGGTTTTCACTGGTTTGAGATTGAAATTATAATCCAAATGCAAATAATTCAATGATTTACGATGAATTAATAGATTTAACATATTATAACCTTGACGACACACCTGCAAGCCCACCTCGACCCAATCTAGTTCCGTGGACTGAAAAAATTTGGTGGATTTCAAGGCTTTGAACAGACTTTTACCAGGTTTAACATGGTTTGTTTGTTGGGACGTTTTCTTGCTTTTTAACTCATTCAAGATCCACATCTTTAATAACTTTTGATAACTTACCCTGACTTTGACGGGGTATTCGGGTGGACAGTGCTCTTGGAACCAACTCTTGACAAGAGGGATGTCATAGGCTCTTCTAGTTTTACCTGTTCGTAAATTGAATGGTCTTGGTGCCCAGTACAATTGAATACCCAAAGTAGTTGTATCCGTGTATAACGGCAATTCCTCCAATATTGGACTCATTGTAGAGGGTAGCACTAAATCTTCTTCGTCTTCAGGGTCAATAACAGTATCTTGGTCAGTTCTCTCGGTACGAAATGCTGAAATTGGATTGATGATAGGATCAAAATAAAACGCAGGCAAATCAGGATCATCAGCTTTAATATATGCTAATGGTGGATAATGATATGGTGCCAAATGCACAGATCGGGGCCTTGAGTTATACACATGACAGAATGCAACACGATATTCCGTACGAATATAACTGCGAATAATAATTTTATTAATATCATTAAACTCATTCCAGTCCTCGTCATCTGCACCCGCATCACGAAACAATGGCTCAAATTTTGGACCACCAGGTATGGCACAATTCAGTGCTTTAGCAGTGCAAAATGACTGCTTATCGAATAAATACCAATAATTTTTATCTAACAAATCAGACGTAATCTGACCAGCTAAACGATACAAATTTGCCATTTGAGGAACCGTCAATTGCCACTGCTTATATGTTGGGCCATTGACTTGTTTGGTATCAATTAGTGCTTTATGATCATAAAACCATTCATATACTGCTTCATCATCTTCTGGATCTAAATCCATTCTAATAGCTTCTAATGGTTCAATATCTAATATATTATCCGCATAATCCAATGGAGGTTCTTCATCATCAAATGGAGGAAATCTCATTCTTTTAAAATGTCTTCTATCACGTTTTTCACGACGCATCATGATCCACATAGTACCCCATTGTGCCATATATAATGGTTCAATAACAAGCGGTATTTCATTGACGAATGTAATAGCACCAGTTATATGATACAATGCCTTCACATTTCTTACTTGCTCCCAAGGCATTGGAATATTTTCTAATAATTTAAATACGGCATGAGGAACATATTTTAATGCTCCCAAGTATACTCTTTTATCATATTTAAATTTTTTACTGCTCATATCACCATGATCTCTAATAATCTTGCGCACATGTTCAGGTGGCATGTCTTCCTTATGCACATTGGCTTGTCCACCTTGTTTTTTCTTGGTATACTTTTTATTATTCGATTGAATCCATTTTCTCGCTTTAGCCTCCAGAACAGTTCTATCATCTAGACCAGTCGGTTGCTCGTAGGGCATATACTGCACGCCGGAGACACCGGTGGCCATGCCAGGCGGCACAGGTGGCGCGAAGTGCATCATGCCAGTCAGTCAAACCCAGTGCGGTACGGTTTGTCGCATCTTCGTGGCCTTTCAATAAAAAAAGCCGGCCCTATTTGAATTATTATTTCTTATTCCAATTGTGGAAATAGAGCATGATTAACGCTTGCTGCATGCACGCGATGGGCGGTGCGGGACTAGCTTGCGTAGTTTAATGTCGAGCGATTCTTTAGAGGTCTTACTTTTCCACACCCTCTTCCACTAGTTTTGTCGCCCAAAAACAGAAGCGTCATTTGACAGAAAACATGATGAGACTAAGATTATCGAGTGTAGTGTCCAGAGTGGCAAGAGAAAGCAAGGTCTTTAGGGCCATGCCAATGGGTGCATTTGCGTCTGGAATTATCAGTGCACCTTCAACTGTGCAATCACTACGATTTTTTGCAACCAAGAATACTAAACCACCTAAGCCAATTAGTTTACCTGAGATGCTAGCCAATGAGATAACCAGTGAGGAAGCAGAAGACAACGTAGACCCTGAGCTTGAAGATCTAACAAACGAGATCAAGAAAAGTTTTACCATCACAGATAATGAAGGTAGTGCCATGGTCACCTTAACTAGAAAATACAAGAACGAAACTATTGAAGTATCATTTAACTGCCAAGATGAAACAGAAATAGACGATTTTAATCAATTAGACGAAAAGTTCAATAACATCGATGAAAATGGCGAGTTAGTTAAACAAGGAGATGACGATGGTGATGATGATGATGACTTTGGAGGTGGAATGATTGGTCAAGTATTCGAGGTAACTATCACCAAAGGCGACCAAAAGGTATTGTTTAGTTGCGTTGCAGAAGAAGAAATACGCATTGAAAACGTTTCATATTTAGGATCTCGAAATAAAACCGAAGAAGGATTTTATGCCGGACCTTTATATGAGCATCTTGACGACAATCTTAAGGCTTCAATGAGTAACTACTTATCAGAACGCAAAATTGATGACGATCTATGTTACTTTGTTCTCAAATATGCCCGTCACAAAGAGCAAAATGAATACATGAACTGGTTGAAACAGATGTTAAATTTTACTGATGGTGCCCCTGCCCAATTACCAACTGGTGGCGCAAACAAGAAGAAGTAATAACTCGGATCTACAACGAATGAGTACAGAACTACACCCATAGAATCAATACTTACATCAAATCAAGTTGATAACCATTTATAGTACGATAGTTTTTCGGTTATTGCTTTATGAATTATAAATAAATTTGAAAATGAAACTAATCTTATAATGCTCTCACGACACATTCTCAAACCTAAAACAATTCAGATAATTTCACATGATCACAAATGAAGTTTTCTTCAATATTTTTTGCTTCACCGGTCCGATTTCCAATAATTGGAATTTCAGTTTTATTTTCGCGAGGATCACCAAGCAGCTAGATCGAGTAGAAGGAAGAGAAGTAGCGACATGTCCAGCAGTCCCGAGCGCGACGGGATTTCCACCGCAGGCAGTGCTAACACGAAGCGATCCAAGAAGTCTAAAAAGAATGTTACCCCTGTGTCCATCGAAGATGTTTTCAATCAAATATCAATAGTTAATGCTTCAAATCTTAATCCTCCACCATCAACAGTTGTATTGACACCACGCAGTGCCGAAGCATGTTTAAAATTAGGCGTAAATCCTGAAATTATTAAAGTTAGAGATATAGACTCATTTTGGGAACATGGTCTGGATAAATCTGTTCAACGTATGCGACATGAAGCTTATATACAACGAAGATACGAGACGATGAAACAATTGCGACAAGAAAGAAAGCGTATTATTAATGCAGAGTTTGAGGCCGTTAATACTATGACTAGTAGTAATCAAATGGGTATGACACCTGAACAGTTATTAAAACAACAGGAGGAAGCATCATCAACGCTTATTCAATTAGAGTTACAGCGAATACAGAAAATGCAGAAACGCCAGGAGAAAGAATTACAACAAATGATAGAGTTTGAGGTAAATAGAGCTAAAGTAACAGAAGAAATGAATAAACGATTGGAGGAAGCCAAACGGAAGGAGGAGTTACGAAAGAAGCAACAAGAAAAACGATTAAAATTAATGGCTGAAGAACGAAGATTGCGGGAAGCTCAACGTGCTACTCAAGAAGAAATTGAAGAGCAAAACAGACGGGCTGTTATGAAAGATATGTACGAAAAAGAGGTTCAACTAGCTGAACAAGCAGCCATAAAAGCGAAAGAACAGAAGAGACTTGCACGTGAGATGGAAGTAGAGAAGAAACGGAAGCATGAAGAGCATCGAGCTCAAACAGAAGCATACTTTCAAGAAGAAGAAGCTAGATTGCGTAAGCGTTTAGAAGATATGCAAGGGGCAGAAAAGAAAAAACAAGATGCCATTTTAGCGAAAGCAGCTGAACATGCCGCAGCATTGAAGAAGCGTCGGTCTATAATTGAACAAAGAATTCAAAGAAACTTTCAAATGGCGAAATTAGTTGAAGAAAAACGTAAGAATGATTTCCTATCTAAACAAGAACACTTTGAACAAAAACGTGCGGAGCACTTAGCAAAGTTAGAGCATGAGAGAGCACTCCATTCCCAAGAAGTAGAGTTACAAGAGCAACGTCGTCAAGTGATCTTGATGCAACAGCGCAAAGAAGAGGAGAAAAAAGCACAATTAATGTTGCATAAATTCGAAGAAGAGGAAGTACATGTGATGGAAGTGCAAGAAATTCGTGAAAAAGAGCATCAAATACATAACGAAAAGAAAAATTTAAGGACACAAATGAAGTTGGAGAATGTGCAACGTACTCAACGTATAAGCGAATACAAGAGATTGAATACACTGAAAAAGATTGAGGATGTTGACGGTAGAGTTAAAGGCATGCTTGATCAACGTCAGCATTTAATTGCTGAAAGAAGAAAGGCAGCGAATGCAACTAGATTACAGAAGGAACAAATTGCTAAAGTAATGGAGGAAATTCGTGCTAATGCAACCAAGGCAAATAAGTTAATTACCGCCTCATTATCTGGTAAGGTTTCATTAGAATCGCTTCTTGGAACTGGAAGTGATAATAGTAAAAGTAGATCTAGAAGTGCTGAAAAGAAAAAGAAATCTAAGTCAACTGGTGAATTATTAGGAATTGCTAATCGTAACGGTGGTGGAAGCCACTCAGCAGATGCAGTGGATCAAACCAGTAGAATGATGTACTCGCAAAAAGATACTGACACAGCAGCTCGGCCATATGTGTCACCATACGACTTACCGCAAGCAGGTCCAGCGTAAAAAAAATGTATGTTATTGTATTTTCCTAACTAAATTATAGTATTACAACAATAAATGTACAAATTGACATTATTACCAAATAATTTATTACTACTTGCCTGTTTCTGTATTATTTTGAGGCACATATCTATCCCTACTGTCACTTATCGTCCTCCGTGGGCGTTGCTCTCTATCACTGTACTCAATAAATATTTTTCGACTGGATAAAATAGACGAATGCAACTCATCCTTAGCCGCAATAGCACTACTGATATCCTTGAAAGTCACAATCGCCTTACAATTGCCATACAAAGGAGGGAATAATTTATAATTGTACACGACACCGAATGGTTGAAAATACTCAAGCAATTGCTGAATTGTCAAGTTTTCAGGCAAGTTTTGAATGAACAAAGTGCGCGACAGTGCGCGATCGTGACTGTAGAAGCGCCGCAGCATACGAACCGGCTCGTTCTTAAAGTAATTCATCATCTTTTAGTCCTTTTTTTCTCTTTTCCCAATTGCTTGACTTTACCTATCTATGTTAGGGATAATAATGAGCCCATTCTTTGATCCTAAAGAGAACCATCACATGCGCCCATTAGCGTCTAATACGATCAGACTCTTAATTAATTCTTATTTCGTTGATGGTTCGTACTAATATTAAATCACGCGAAATTCAACAACTCTTTAGTAGACGATGAGCCCATTCAAGTCCAGCATGACATCCAGCAGCAATAATTTATCCCAAATACTTTATAAATACTTACTTTAACCGATTCTATTTTCCGGGCCGGCGGCCCCGCTTCCAGCATTGATGGTGGGGATGGGTGGCAAAGAGATAAAAAAGTTGAAAAATGTCGAAATTTTGGTCCGCGGGAAACCAATCAAGCGAGGAGGAGAGCGAGGAGAGCGAGGAGGAGGAGTTCACCGCCAAACCCGTCGGCAAGTTTGGTGCAACCTTCTCTGATTCGGATTCAGAAAGTGACGATGAAGTAAGAGTTGTACGATCACAAAAAGATAAAGCATGGGATTCGATGTTGGATGGTATAACAAAGATTAAAAATGCAAAGAAAATGAATGATTGGTCTGCTATTCAAGATGAATTCGAAGCTGTAAATAAAATGATTGAAAAATCAAAAATGTTGATTGCAAAAAATGGGATTCCAAAATTTTATATTAAAATGCTAGCTGATGTAGAGGATCATGTTAATAATAGTTTGAAAGACAAGGAGACATACGGAAAGATGAAACCATTAATGAAGAAGGCGCTAGATCGCATGAAGCTTACCGTGAAAAAGCACAATAAGCTATATGAGGAGCAAATAAATGATTTTAGACAACATCCTGAAAAATATGAAGAAGCTGAAGTAGTAGTAGAAGAAGAAGAAGAAGAAGACGATGACTCTAGCTCAGATGACGACGACGATGATGATGACTCTAGTTCTGACGATGATGATGAGGATGATAAAGCAAAAGATGACTCTAGTTCTGACGAAGATCTCATGGCAAAGCCTAAAGCAGGATTTAAGAAGGTACAAATTTCCACTCATTACGCATGTCACATTTTGCATAGTACTTGCATAGCGCTATGACACTTCATTCCTCGTTTCCGAGTATGCTCCTGCGTCTCCGAAAGGAGATTGGATGCATCATGAGACAAATAATAACAAGATTATTATAAAAATCTGAGCGTTACATATCCTATCTATCATGTCTCTACAGTTGCTATCACTCTTTATCATTTTCTGTTTATTCTTAATAATTCTCACTATTTTTTATAAAGGATGCATTTGGTGACGATGATTCTGATGACGATTCATTTGGCTTCGGCGACGAATCTGATGATGAATCCGACGATGAATCCGAGGAAGATGTTAGTCGACCAGTGTTGAAAGGTCGTGCAAAATGGCTTAAGAAAGTCGATGACAAGCCTAAACCTAAACCAGTTCAAGCTACTACTGGCACTGCTAATGTCCCAAAACAAAAGAAAAAGAAAGTAGATGCTGCTGTTGTAGAAGAGAAAAAATGGATGTTAGAAGATATGACTGAGGATTTACTTGAAAAGAAGGTCAACGAATTAGTTGCCTCACGAGGCCGTAAGAGCACCGATCCTAAGGTTGTATTTCGCAAGTTGGAAGTACTATCAAAAGTTGCCCGTATGTTCGGTCCTAAGAAAGAAATATCAGTTTTAATGCATCTAATTTCCGTCATGTATGACTCTCACCGCGTTATTGACGACTACATGGATCTGCTTCAATGGCGCACATGTTCCAGATGCTTGGCGAGAATTGTTAATATACTGAATAATAACAAAGAGTTGGTATTGGGCATCATGGCTAACGAAGATGTTACAGATTTAGTATTGGCGTCACAAATCAAAAGTGATTTTATGAAAAAAAGTGAAGAAGAAAGTAGTAAAGAGTCCGATGCCAACAGTAACGTCATCAATGTCGTTGGCACATTAGAGCACAAATTACTTAGATTAGAAGATGAACTCACGAAAAGTTTACAACAAATAGATCCACATTCACAGGTAAGACCTCGCCTCTTGTTACTTGTTTATTATATCCTCGAGCGAACGGCAGGGATACATCACATCTGTTTCTTTTGCCGCGTTATACAGACACCATGAGGCATATTAACGAGGCGATGTGAACACCACTAGTAGCACAAATACCAGCTAATTAAAATGATTATCTGATATTTCTCTCAATGGACTAGTGGTTCTTAAATTTCCTCACAATTTTCTTCCCGTTTCAACCTCACGAAATGCATAACTCACTTTTCTCCTTCTAGGACTATGTGATCCGCCTTTCAGACGAAGCGATGCTTGTCGAGTTAGCAGAAGCAGTTGCGGTGTATTATAAAAGAGTTGGCGATGACAGAGCATGCGCATCAGTTAACTTGATGATAATTGAACATTTGTACTATAAACATGACACAGTTGCTGCTGCAGTACAAAAAGCTCATGCTTTCAACAAAAAGTTCGGTAATTTCAATGATTTACATCCTGCTTGTAAGAGTAAAATTGATATTGATCGCTCCAACGTAAGCTCCTCCACTATCCATCCTGGTGCGTACATGGGCAACCCTAGCGTCGATTTTACTCCCATCAATAACGAGAAAAAAGTCGACTCTTTATGCCAATTTATCTTTAAAAATGGCGATGAACAGATGAAGACAAGAGCATTGTTGTGCTCCGTATATCACCACGCATTGCATGACCGTTACTACCGAGCTAAGGATATGTTCCTCATTTCGCATATTCAAGACATGATCGAAAAAATGGATGTAAAAACACAAATATTGTATAATCGTGCGCTTGTTGCTCTGGGCTTGGCAGCATTCAGATTGGGACTTATCAATAAGGCACATGACTGTTTATCAGGCATATGTAACGGAAGACCAATGGAATTACTTGCACAACGTACCAGTATTAGGTACCACGAAAGAGATCCTGAGCAAGAGAAATTAGAGCGTAGAAGACAAGTGCCTTATCACATGCACATTAACCCCGAATTAATCGAATGTTGCCACCTCACTTCTGCGATGTTGCTGGAACTACCTCATTTAGCAAAAGGAACAAATACAGATAAACGTATTTCCAAACAATTTCGAAACTATTTAATGAGTTATGATAGACAGGACTTTACAGGCCCACCAGAAAACACTCGTGAACACGTACTTGCTGCATCCAAGGCATTAATGGCGGGTGAGTGGAAAAGAGCATGCGATTACATATTAGGATTAGATCTATGGAATTTAATTCCAGGAGATGGTGGTATCAAAGTAAAGGAAATGCTCCGTCAACGCATGAAGGAGGAAGCCGTCCGCATCTACTTATTAACTTATGGTGCTCATTACGATTCTATTGCATTGTCACATATTTGTGTAACATTCGACATGGACGAGGCTACTGCTAGAAGGATAATATCTCGAATGCTTTTTGATAAAGAGATTAGTGGAGCTTGGGATTTGAACAATATCTTGATATTATATAATATTGATCCATCAACGCTACAGCAAAACGCACAAGTACTTGCCGATGCCGTGTCAACGTTAGTACAAAGCAACGAAAATATCGTCGAGTTATTAGTTTCGCCTGCGACACAATCAGATTGGCCAAAGAAAAGTGGTCAATGGGATGATAGAAATGACAATAGAAAGCGCATGGGTGGTTTCAAATACAATAAGAATGCATCACAGGCACGATTGTATACAGGCAATGATAGGAAGAAAGGTGGTAAATTTCGTACGCCAGTAGCAGGTAGACCAAATCCTGGTGTTGTTCCTGGTAGAAGCGCTAATTCCCGCAACAAACCAGCAAATGTTTGGGGTACCAAGACCACAGGACGAGGTTAGGTTATACAACGAGTTAAGATATTAATTGAAGTAATTAATTATTTAAATATACTTTTGATATTCGGTAAAATGTCTTCCCTATAGTATCTACTCAATCTATCTATAATTGCCGATGATGAATCACACGCCGGTCTTACATCTAGGTAGATAGATACAGGAACTCCATGAACGGGAGCACCTTTATAAAAATCAATTACATATCTAACCTCTTTACCATTTGATCGCTCAACAATCCAATCATGTCGATCGAATGGTAAAGAATATCCAAATAAATGATGACTAATAAATGCTTTGGGCGAAATATCTTTAGGTCGACCTTGAAACTTTTTTAATTTAGGTTCATCAATACCTCTGATAGATTCCCATTCTTTAACTTTTCTCCAGCCTTGTTCATTAACCATGTTGTGTATAAATAATATAGACGGCACATCCTTCATATCAGGATTATATCCTTTCTTTTTCATCGCATTGTAATACTGTTGTTCTGAGGGATACACCCACTTATCTTGGTTATTTGGTTGGTGCTCTGGTCTATACGATACAGTGTTGGGTATATTTGACACTTGCCTGGAGACTGACAAGGGAGAATCTGCCTGTTTGGTATTGGAAAATTTAAAGTCATTCGTTAATTCGTTATACTCTTCAGACGGAGGCTTGCTGGTTGCCGCAGAGCCGCTGATAGGGTGATCGATAGGCTTGCTGCCACCGAAGTGAGGGATCGGACACGACATCGCAATCGCCGCCAATCACTTCAAATTCCTACAAAGAATCAATGTAAATCCCAATCCCAAATGTTTCAAGGAAAGTTGTTTAACCGGTACTACGGTAAATACAGTGCTTCGCTAGTTTATTTACTGCTCAACACACTCATGCAAGATACGCAGATCACAAAGGGTGACAGGACCACCTTGTACTTGCTACTCTTATTTGGTTATACTGAGTCCCGCATTAATATCACCGGTGCGCTAATAGCGATGAATACATTTGCTTCTGCTTAGTTCGTATCAGGCGCGAGCTGGTAAAGCGACTAATACAATAACACTATAAGTTTTAACGCACGGGACCGGTGTAGGGCCGGTTGCGATTTGGCGATGTTTCATCAAATTTGTTCGTCAAATATACAATTACAGCATCGAAATTAGCGATGAAAGAGAGAAACCTTCTACTTGGACGCTTCGCAAAGGGCAAAAAGTCGTACGATTTCCAGAAGATCAAGGCGGAGCGGGAGCTCGAGCGGTTCAAGAAACATAAAGCATTAAGGAAATACGAGAAATTATGCAAGGCAGAAGGAATTGTATCAAATAGGATTAGGATCAGCGGCGATTCTGCTACAGCTGATGCATCAAACGAGAATAGAAATAAAGATTCCTCAAAAGTGAAAAGGAAAAAAATAAATTTGATCGAAGAAGCAGAAAAAGTTGCGGAAGAAAAGAAGAAATTAAAAGAAGAAAAAGAAAAAGAATTGGCACGCATTGAAGAGTCGCGTCAGCAAAAGATTAAAGACAGGAATGAAATAAGGAAACAAAACATGAAGAAGACAAAGAAAGGACAGCCAATTTTGCACAACAAGATAAACAATATACTAGAGAAATTGAAGAGAGAAAAAGGGATTTAAATTTTAGAATATTTTCTTGTCACAACAATTTGTATAAAATTTACATAATATTAATTCGATATTTCATATGTTTGTAGAATAAAACTAGATTTATAAATCCGATGAACGTGAGTATTCCCATGCTCAGTGAGGCACTTCGGAAGCTGGTATTAAATCCAGCCAAAATGGTAATATTCATGACATTCAAGATGGAATAACAAGTGAACACTAATCCATAATTTGCCGCCGCATTCTTTTTACCAAATAGATACACAGTGATGGGTAAATACAAAGCAAAGTTAGCTCCTTCAAAAAAAAATATACAACATGTCCAAAACGCAAAACCGGCTTGTCCTAAACTAGTCGAGTGCGAGTAAGTCAAGATTAGTATTGAATACACCAAACTCATCACTATAAGGGTCTCCGTCGGACCCACATAATCCGCTAAAGCTCCCCAGAATATTCGCCCGACAGCGTTGAAAACGGCAGCAATACTTCCTAATGTGGACAGGAATAGCTCACTCGTAAATTCCTTTTGACCATAAGTTTTAAAGGTTCCGGCTAAATACATACCACCTACTGTCGTCGTGATAAAACAAGACGCTAAATGCCATGCTAACGGGTGGGTCAACAACTCTCTTGGTCCTAAATCCACTTCAAGATCATCACTTCGTGATTTGTTATCATCGATTTCAAGAGGAATCACAGTTTTGTTATGAATAGGAGACAATTGAATATCCACTTCTTTTTCCAGTTCGATATCTGCGCCATTATTCGAGCTGTCTACATTAGCTGCACTCTCAAAATCAAGCTCAGTTTTCTTCACTTGATGATACACATTGCTGCTGGATTCGCTTGTAACAGTTGAATTACTTATTTCCTTTTCACCCTTTCCATTAATGACAACTGAAGGTGGCTCAGAGAGCATAAACGAACCAAATGTAATGAATAAAAAGTAGCAAATACCCAATGTGACAAACATTTTAGGAACATTATGCACGACAACACTGTTCGGGTTATAATAATTATCAGTAGATCCAGTATCTTTAATATTAACCTGGTTTGGGTTAACTACTCTAGTCGCAATCATTCCAAATAGAAATGATCCACCCCCGAATCCTGCGACAATTATACCAGTCACCAGACCTTTACGATTTGGCATCCATCGTACTGACGCTGCTATTGGTCCAGAATAGCACATACCTAATCCAATACCGAATAAAACACCATCAGTAACGATTAATGCGCCTAATGATTTAGCAGTAGCAGATAATAATGTACCCAAAACTAGAACATATCCACCTATTAAACAAGTCTTTTGTGCTCCAATTCTTCGTTCAATAACACCTCCAATAAACATGGTAACCCCTTGAAATGCTAATGCAGTAGCGTAAACCATCAACGATTCATTATACGTCACACCAGGCTCATAGACGCGAATGTAAGATGTCACCGCATTAGTAATATTTCCCCATATATATAACGTTCCTAAAACTAAATGAATCAATAATCCACCGAAGACACATAACCAACCACGATTTTGTGCAACGAATGCAGCGATCCTAGCGAGGACGGAGGAGCCAGTGTTCATACTATGAATCGCGCCGCGCGGGACAAGAGGCATCCAGCACGAGACCTCTCATGCTATTTGTATGATAAAATTGTGAAAATTTTCCAATTAAATTATATAGGTACTTAGGGATTTGTTCTATATAATAAGTAATATGTAGAAGGAAAATACAATAAACATTGAATACAGCGCAAAGTGTACCAAAAAGTGACAAATACATGAAAAATGTCGTCGATTGTATCTTCAAAGCTTCCGCACGTTGATTCTGTCGACTAGTCATTGAAATACATAATTTTGTCTACTTCAACTCAGACTATCACGAAGTATCTCATTGACGTCCACAGGGAGTAGCGTATAATTATCTGTTATTTTTCTCATTTTATTCTTAATTTTAATTAATAATCAATAAAAAATATGAGGAAATATACTGTGAATTATTTTCGGACCATCTCCACATATTTAATCTATTGTATTGCGCGGCACCTTAGTAGTGACCAAGCAAGCAGTTAATTATACACATTATACAAATTGTTATCAATAAATTGATATTAATTAGTCCGTCCGGAACCAACCCTATACCCGTACGCCTTCGTGCATATGCATTAGGTTCAATCAGGTTAAGCAGCAGCGAGGTGAGGCGATGCGGATCGGACTCTTGGTTGTGCTCGTGTCGGCGTTGCTCGTGATTGGGAGTGCGACGCCTGGGATGCACTTGGTGTCCGGCGAAGGTACTGTTAGGAATGGCCAAGGAAACTTCCAGCTTCACAAATTGCCGCAGTCAGAGTTAAATGTTGTTTCTGTCATTGATTGTGCATTACCCGGTGGCATGGGCGCGTACAACAAACTACTTGGTACTACAGGGGATAAATTACCTGAATGTGGTGTATATTTGGATGTTAATGACAATAATGCTGTGCTATTTTCAGTGATCGATACGATGTATTCCACCAAATTTTGCGGTAGTAAAGCTGCCGATTATAGTGTTGATGTATGTAATAACGTAGTAATTGGGTTGCAGGCTATTGATTTAGAGGACGTATTGATCGGTTATGATCAAGTATTTTGTAGAATATTGAATAAAATGATAAAGAATAGAGACATTAAGTTGAATATTATCATTGGAAGTGAGAATGCAATAGAAAATAGTAACGATTTAACAGTTAAAGTACAAAATATGGTTAACACACTATGGTCTGACTTATCTCCAGCAGCTGTATCATCCACAGACCTAGACAATAGTCCTAATTTGAGTATTCATATCGTCTCATTAAATGACGAAGAGTCCGCAAGTTTGTGTCGCAATAAAATTATGAGTAATAGCGAATCAAAAACAGTTGTTAGTTCAACTAATCTTGGAACTTTACTAACTGATTCATGGCGTAAATTAGGAACCACCATGCCTCGTGCAATACTTACACCAGGCCAAAGGCGATCACTGTACATGGTAGATCAAGCATATACAAATGGTATGGTACAAATAGAAAATGTGATAAGTCAATTTCGAATTCGCGTTGGTCAAGGTAAGTTAGTTGGTAAATTCAATGATCGTATACAAAAGCTACACGAAAGTGTACAGAAAACATTTTATGACGCCACTCAAGGTTGCATCATGGTGAAAGAAAGGGCAGAAAGGGTGCAGTTATTGGCCAATTCACTTGCCACTTCAACTAGCAACTTATTTCGGCAGCAATTATCTCTCGCACAAGTGAAAATAACCGCAGAATTCAAGGAAGAATTGATTAAAATTGCTCAAAAGGAAACAGTTGCTGATGATGAAGAGCAACAGGCATTGCGTAAATCATTATTTAATTTTAGAACAATGATATCAGATCTCGAAGTAGATACGTTTGGGCTCTCGGCGAATGATTTCAATGAAGAATTATCGACCACATTACAAACAATATTGACTGATTTTCCCGAATCACCTGCAGCGAAATTAGAGGCTGCACGTAAAATGGAAAGAGCAGCAAAGAAACCTAGAAAGAAGAAAGGTGAAAGAGCTATAAACATTGGGTTGAATCTAGTTGGTATGTTGAGACCTCCTGGGTATGGTAACTTACAAGGTTTTTGTGGTTACAGCACAGGACTCTTTGGTTTACCATTTGATATAATGTTAGGTGTACAAAATGATGGCGATTCACCCGAAATAATGGGGGAAGATAGAGAATATCCAATACTTAGGTTGCAGCCTAAAGTACACTTCGATGTGGATCTATAATAATATTTATTTACACTTAAATTTTTTTATGTCTTAATTACAGTTTCTACAAAA
>JACCDO011471592.1_pt1 | contig 19818 bp, 11 predicted proteins | sample 7446101 | NCBI WGS metagenome assembly JACCDO01 (sample SAMN15323440, study PRJNA562643) | freshwater metagenome | isolation source: river surface water | place: USA:Blue River Watershed | collected 2017-08-16
CCCGCAAGCGTGGTCGCAAGAAGAAAGATGACGGTGAAAAAGCCACGCCGTCGGACTCCACCCAAGCACTCCTAACTCCCGCGAATCCATCTCAAGAGGTGGTGCCGCCGCAGAGCCAACAGTTCGCAAAGGGTGGTTTGATTCAATCCATCGGCAATCTCAGTGGTCGTGTGTTCGGTACTGACAAGCCGTTCAAGTACATCGAAAACGGCCTGAGAAAGACGGGTCTTCTTGGTGAGGCAGGACCAGAGGCAATCCTCCCCGCCCCGGGTGGCGAGGTTCAAGCGGTTGATGAAAGCGGTGCCAAGGTAGGAACCCTGCCGATTGCGCGTGATGCTTCGGGTAAGCTCTCTATTCAAACAAAGGGTTTGCCAGAGCAGGGCTCGTCGCCGGCGAGAATGGGGGAGAAGGATTACAAGGCTTTTGAAGAAATTGCAGAGAAGACCCGCCTTAGCCACGAAGACAGCAAAAAACAGGTGGAAGCTGGTTCGCCTCTTCAAAGGCAAGCAATATTCGACTACATCACGCAGTACAGCCGCCAAGCTGGAAAACCCGTTGACATGACCGCGCTGCGCGGCTGGGACGATGTGAGCGACAGCGAACTCTTGCAGGCTCATATTGCTTTTGACACCCTGATGGCACAGCGAAAGTATCTTCGTGAACGCCTGGGAGACAAAGCACAGCCGACCATCGACCGCCTCGACCGGGATTTCTTTGTTCATGTGCGCGAACGCATCAAGGCGGCACGACGCGATGGTGGTCAAGCTGACGCAAAAACAATGCTCAGTGCGATTTCGCAGAGCACGCAACAGGCTGCTGAATCGCTCAAGGGTTACGCACAGAAGGTCAGCAGCTATGAGGATGACCACGCCACTGGTGATGCCATTGATGAAGTAAGAGAGTCACTGGCACAACAAGCCGACAGTGCCAAGCGCGAGTTTCGGCGTCAAACCGTCAAAGCGCGCAGAGCAGCCCGCTCCTTTGGTGGGAAGGTTGGCCAGGCGAAGGATTATCTCGAAAAAACCCCCATCGCAACCATCGCTGGTGATGTCAAGTCTAAGGTGGTGTCGAAGGGTGAAGCTGGTTTGAAATACGCCCTGGGTGAAGAGCGCGCCCAGGCTGCGGTTGAGCGGGCTCGCGAACTCGGCGACGGCGCAAAGGTCAAGCTAGAAGAACTCGAGCAGTCGGCTCGCGAAGCAGACTGGTCTGGGCAGGCGAAGGCAGACAGAAAGACGCAAAGCATCATCGGCAGCTTTGCCAGCAACAGCTTCACCACAGAGGTGGCTAAGAACGCGCTTCAGCAACGACTCAGTGATCTCTCCACGCGGTACGCGAGCGTGCTCACGCCGTCAAATGCGCGGAAGTTTTCAGAGTTTGGTCAAAACAAAATCCAGGAGTTCGTTAAAAATAACGGCGAACCTCAGACGACGGAAGACTTCGATCTCTTCGACAAGGAGGTTGTGCCCGAACTCAGAGAACACCTGGAGACGTTGGAAGACTCCTACCAGGGCGTCGCCGGTTTTGGCCGTAAGGTTTGGGATAAGCTGGTTACTTTCTTCAGTGGACTGGGTGGAAACATCGCCGAGTTCCTTGGAAACAGCTTGGATAAACTCGACAGCGCCATCAGTACATCGTCCATGACCAAACGCCTGGCGTTTGCCAAGGACATGACTGCGCTCATCGAACGCTTCGGCCCCTATACGGCGCAGGAGAACAGCAACCTCACCGAGTTCAGCAATCTTGGCCGTCAAGCCTACATTGCGGAGTATGGTGAGCCAGAGACGGGTGAGGATTACGATAACTTCTACGCCCATGCGCTCAATAAAACAGAAGAATATCTTCGCGAGCTGAGAAAAGACAATCCCGCGTTCAAGGAAAAGGTTGGCGCAGCCGCAAAGTTTAACGCCAAGACCTTCATCGCGTCGACTGTGGCGGCGACTGGCGGAAAAGCAGGTGTTGGGAATTTCATCAAAAACCTGGTCGGTAAAAAGCCAGAAGGCGCGCAGGAAGAATCCACCGACAAGGTCGCTGAGGGCGATTCACCCAAGAGTGATACCTCTGAGCGTTTATCCAAACTGATTCCAAAGCGGCTGCAGTCGGTTATTCCGACTGACACCATTGCTGGGCTCCTCGATCGAGCCAAGGCAGGTGTCATCGACACAGCTCGTGCGGGCAAAGAAGCCATTGAAGCCCGGGCCAGCAGTGAGATCAATGCGGCCGACTCCCCACTTGTGGCGGATGTATCGCGTTTGTTTGTCAGTGCGGGTAAACGTGCCCGTCAAGCTTACGACAAGACGCAGGAATTTGCCAGGGATACATTCTCACCGGCAACTGCAGAAAGCCTTCAGGGCGATGCCTTTATCGGTCCGCGAGCGCCCACGCCGATGGAGGTGGCGCAAAGACAACTGGCAGGTATCGCCTCAAAGATCTATCCCGGGGTGGCAAATCCACAGCCCGACTTCATCGGACCCGTTAAACCCACCGCTGTCGATGGGGCGCGTGTCCGGATAAATGAAATCTTTTCTCTCTTCAACTCGGCTGAGCGAGGCAATGAAGCAGCGCGCCAGGCGCCGCCCGAACAAGTCGGCAGCGCGTCTGATCCCACCCCGGTGAATCAGGCCGATAAATCCGCTCGCTTGAGCGAGTCGCCCGCGGATGATGAAGCCGTAACACTGAGCTTTAGCCAAAAGCTGAAGAAGAAGGTAACAGAGGCGGGCATTTCTTCAAAAGCGGCCAGCCTGATTGAGCGTTATGCGCCAGAGTTAACAAAAGAAGATCCCGCCAGGCTCAACAGGTTCGCGCAACGTGTCATTGGCGACTACATGAAGCGCAATGGCGAGCCCAACACACCAGAGGCCGCGCGCCGCGCTGAGGAACACGTCCTGTCCAAGCTGGGTGGGTATTTCCAACAGCTGGCCAAGCGCAAGCCGGGCGCACCTGGAAAACTCAAGGCGGTTTGGGAGCAAGCCAGTGGCCAGATTCAAGACTGGTCAAAGTCAGCGGGTCAGCGTGTTAGCACCGTCATGGCTAATTTGCCGGTGCCGGATTTTTCAAGTACCGAGAAACCCGATAAAACATCCGAAGAATTCCATGACGAAGTGGCGACAACATCCAAGTCACTGCTTGAGCGGGCTAAGGAAGTCAAAACGGTTGATGAATTCAATCAATTCAGTCGAGAAATAAACGAAGAGGCCAGAGGCGCAATTTCTCGCTTCTTCAACAATGTTAAGGAAGCGGGCGGCAAGGTCGGCTCACGAGTTGTCTCCGCGGGCAAGGCAGTGGCCGAGGGCGCGGGTGACCTGGCAGGTCGCGGTATTGATGCTGTCAGTGGTGGCGGCAATCGCGATATCTTGGAAGAAATTCGTGACGTGCTGTTCAGCATCGAGGACCAGCTCGCCGGCGCTGGCCAGGGTGGATCAAAGTGGTACAACCCGCTGAGCTGGGGCCGTGGCAAGGGCGGTGAGCTCGAACCAGAACTTGACAAAAATGGTCAACCTGTTTTGGATGAAAACGGGCAGCCAAAAATGCGCCCCAAACGCGGGTATGCGAGACGCGCAGTCGGTGGCGCGGCGCGCGGCGTGGCCTCAGTGGGTCGTGGTGCGGCCTCGTTTGGCACAGGTGTGGCTGGCTTGGTGGGCTCTGCTGCTGCTGGCGCTGTAAACCTGACGGGAAGCGCCATCAAAAATACGGCCTCAGCCGTTGGGTGGGTCGGAAAGAAGAACATCCAAGCCATTTCCTGGGCTGGAAAGGGTATTGTTAATTACATCAGAGAGCCTCTCGATGTTTACGTCGAGGGGGAGCGTCAACCCAGACTGCTCGGTGCTCTCTTTAAAGAAGGTAAGACTTACTTTAAGAAGAAATCAGGAAAGCCTGTCAAGAACCACAACGATGTCAACGACGCCATTGTGGACAAGAAGGGTCAAATCCTGATCGCTGAGGAAGAACTCAGTAAAATCTACACCAAGGGTGTTGGTGCGCGCGCCTACCGATTGGGTAAGGGTGCGCTGGGGATGGCTGGCAAGCTGGTCTCTGGAGTCAGCCGCGGTATGTTGTCCACAGCGAAACTGGTGCCGTGGACGGCCAAGGCCATGTGGAATGGCACAAAGGCTGCGGTGGGTGCTGTCAAGGGCGCCTACGAGTTCTTTGGAGATGGTCCCGACGATGTTTACACGCCGGGCATTGACAGTCCTGTGCTGTTGAAGAAACCCATGCGAATGGGCCACTACGTGAGCAAACTCACGGGTGAACCCATCACTAAGCCTACGGAAATTGACGGCGCTGTTCTCGATCTCCAAGGCGAAGAAGTCCTGAGCTTGGATCAGTTCCGCAGGGGTGTCTTTAATAAGGACGGGAAGAAGTTCAAAACAACCACAAGAAAGATTGCCTCCGCCCTGGGTGGCGTCGCCAAGGGCATCATCAAGGCCCAGGCTATGGCGTGGCGAGCCTCAAAAGCAATTGGAAAGGGCTTACTCAAGGGCATTGGTGGTATTGGTAAGTGGGCGTTGGGTGGTTTCTCATTGGAAATCAACGGCGCAAAAACAAGAGCGGTTCTCGAAGAAATCCGTGACATGCTCAAGGCGCATTTCGCAAAAGACAATCCACTCTTTGGCGACGGTGACGGCGATGGTGACCGTGACAACTCAGCCAAAGACATCATGGAGAAAAACAAACTCCGCGATGAAGAAAAGAAAAAGGGCATGAAGGAGCGAGCGGCCCAGGCAGGAGAGAAGTTGAAAAAGGTGAAGGAAGATACCCAGTCCTCCATCATGGATACGCTCGGAAAAATGGGCGCCGCCGTCAGTGGTCTGGTCGATGCAGCCAAGGGTATTGGTGGCGTCGGTAAAATGATTGGTGGCCTGTTCTCAGGCGGCGGCAAGGCGGGCCTGCTTGCCAGAGCCGCGGGTGGTATCGGCTCATTATTGGGCATGGGTGGCGCAGCCGCGGGGGCTGCAGGAGCCGCAGGAGCAGCCGCCACAGGCGCGGCAGCCACAGGCGCGGCAGCAGCGGGCGCTGCGGCAACGGGAGCCGCAGCCGCAGGAGCTGCAGGGGCTGCGGCAACAGGCGCAGCAGCCGCAGGAGCAACCGCCGCCGGCGCAGGCGCTGCAGCCGTTGGCGGCACCGTCATGCTGCCAGTGGTTCTTGCCGCCCTGGGTGTTGCAGCGGTTGGTTATGGTGGCTACAAACTCTACAAGTGGGCAACGAACGCCTCCCTCACCACGCTTGACCAGTTCAGATTGGTCCAGTACGGTTATAAGTGGGGTGATAAGGACGCATTCGAGAAGATAGCCAAACTCGAAGAACTTGTCAGTAAAAATCTCAGCGGCGATGGCACCATCAATGAGAGCAAGATCAGTGTCAACGACATTGGTGATATCTTCGGTGTCGGTAGTGGTTGGTTCAAATCCAGCGCCACGGAAAACAAGGAGTTGCGCGAAATCCTGAGTTGGTATCAGGCGCGTTTCAAGCCTGTTTTCTTGGCTAACCTGCGCGCCGTCGCGGCTGTGAAATCAGGTAAAGCCAAAGACCTGAGAGAAATCGCATCGCTGAAAGATACGCAGGCGTCGGATTACCTGGTCAAAGCCAGAGTTGATGCTGAGATCTACAACGCCCCTCTTGGTGTTTCTGGAATGAAAGCCAGCGGGCAAGCCGATGTGAAGGCTGCCGAGGAAAAGATCAGAAAGGAGATGAAATTACCTGCCCCAGGGACAACCTCCGGTGGGAAGGACATCGCCGGCAGCACCCCAGACGCTGCAAACGGTGGTGAAAAGGCAGCAGCGGCGGGCGCTGCGGTGGCGGCAGCCGCACCTGGCACCAAACAGGAAGACAAAAAACAACCCAGCGCACCGGGTCAAAAGGCCTCACAGGCCTCTTCATCCACCTCGGATAACCAAGAGGTCGATAACTCCCTGTGGTCATACGCCAAGAAAGCGGGATGGTTAGGTCTTGGGGTCGCCACCGTAGGAATGCCCGCCACCGCCGTCATTGCGGGCGGATACGCCGCTTACAAGTACGGACCCGATCTCATGGGCAAGGCCATGGATTGGTTAAAAATGGGCAGCGGCACCAACATCGACATGCTTCGCATGACGCAGTACGGTGCAAACTCCGGTGACAGCAAGTCAACACAAAAAATAAGAAAGCTTGAATCGCTTTTGTACCCCATGATCGTCAAGAGGGGTGATAGCTTTCAAATCGACGACAAAAAAGTTCCAGTGGAACATCTGCAAAAGATCTTCGGTATCGATCCGGGTAATCATGAGCAGATGAGCAAGTTCTACACCTGGTACGAGCGTCGTTTCAAACCTGTGTTCATCCACAACTTGGCCCTGGCCCAACGGGTTAGCAATAAGCGTGACCTGGCAGAGGTGTTCCCGCATCTCGACAAGGCTAAACCCGGTCACTTGGCGTTCTACGTCAACAAGGCTTCGGCGATGAAGCCCGATTCGTCAGCGGTATTCCCCTACGCCAGCACTGGCAATGGGCCACATGACCTGAAAATGATCATCGAGTCCATCAGAACGCTCTACGCGTTGGGTGGTGTGGAAGAAATCGATCCAACGGGCACCGCTGGCGCTGCCATCGACACGCGGCTGGCCGGCAGTGGCGGGGTTCAAAGCCCTGTTGCGGCGCAAGACATCGGCCAAGGTCGCTCAACCAAGGTCGATTTTGGAGAAAAGCTCTCCGCGAGCGCCGCCAAGATCTCGGTCGACAGCGTGGCCGACACGCGTTTGCAAACAGAAGCAGACGGTGATGAGTATCTGGACGAGACGACGATGGAGCAGCTCGCCACGTTGTCAAAGACAAAGCAAGATGGGAAGTACACCGCCGCCATGGCTGTGTATTACAAATCTCTGGGTCTGGTAGAACTCGACCAAGCCAAGATCCGTGCACTGTGCGACATCGCGAAGGCGGTGGAGAAGGATACAACGATCGAAGGGCAGAAAGCCATCTGGTCTGGCTCAGCGCTGCGCGTCATGAGTGAGACAAAGGCTCACTTCGGTGCTCTCGATGCCGAGAGTGCTGAGGGTAAGGCATGGGTGGAGTGGTTCCATAAGCGATTCATTCCGGTCTATCTGAAGACAGTGAGTCTGTACAGCGCGTACGCGGGTGCTCGTCAGTGGCCTCAGAGTTTCGACACCCTGAAGGTCAGCCAACAGCTCGACATCGCCAAGCAGCTCGCCGCCATGAGTGTTTGGGAGGTGGGCTCATCGCCGTGGCGTGGCTACAAGATCAATACGGACGCCAAGTCAACAGCGCCTAACTTGACATTCTTGGAGGATTTGGTCAAGAAGGAAATTGCGACCGAAGAAAAAGCAGCGGAAAAGAAGAAAGTGGGCGAGAGCACCCAGGCCAAGAACGACGGGGGGCGAGCCCAAGTCCCCGCTGCGGACATGAGCGGCAACGCGCCAGCTCGCAACACCGGGGATAAGTCTTCTGAGCAGTCTGCGGGGGGTGAGGATTCACCCAAGCCGACGGCCACCGCCAGAGACGACAGCGGCGCTGGCGGCAATGCATCCCCTGGGCAGCTCAAACACGCTTCGGGAGAAAGACTCGACGGCTCAGCAGGCCGCTCGTCGGTTGTCATGGCTGGATCTAACATCAAGATCGATGGCATCAACCCCGCCATGCAGAAACTCTTCTTTGGGATGGCCCAAGAGTATCAGCAGCTCACTGGAAAGAAGATACCGATTACCGACGGTTACCGCACCTACGAAGATCAGGTGCGAATGAAGCAAAAATACGGCGCACGAGCAGCCACACCCGGAACCAGCCTGCATGGTTTTGGCGTGGCCATTGACGCGGACAGTGCTGCGCTCAACAAGGCTGAGGAACTCGGCTTGATGAGAAAGTACGGTCTTACCCGACCCATTGGCGGCGAGCCTTGGCACGTTGAACCCATTGGCGTTCAGTTCGACTTTGATCGCTACAAGAAAGACCCCTACGCCGCTGAGGCCGTGATCATGGAGGGTGTGGGTCGCGGCGGCGGCGGATTTGGCACAGTCAAGGGATCAAAGCTTGGCAAGAGAAATCTTGACATGAGCAAGGCCATCTTTGGGCAGAAGACGCAGCCAAACGTCAAGATTGAGGGGGTGAAAGCAGACGCTGGCCCGGATAAATCACTGGAGGATTTGGAGAAGAGGGCAGCAGGGCAGCCTGGCTCCTCCGGAACAAGTCAAGCAAAAGCCGGTGATAAGGCCACAGCACCCGGTACCGCGGCACCACCTGCTGCAAAGGGCGCGGACACGACCACCGCGACAAGTAAAGCTCCGCAGCAAGAAGCAACAAAGACGGGTGAAAAAGCTGCTCCAACGGCGGGTCTGGCAGACTCTCCAAAACCTCAGACAACATCCGTTGCGCAGTCAGCCGCGCCGGGCAGCAAGCCCGACAAACCCACAAGCAACACAACGAGTGTGACACCACCCTCGGGCGCTGCTGAAAAATCTATCGCCAGAGTACCCGAGCCCACTGGCGATAAGAAGAGTATCGTCAACACGGTCAGAGAAGCGGCTAAGACCGTTGGCGTCGATCAAGATGTGGCCACGACAACGGTAGCTATTGAGTCGGGCTTCAATCCCGCAGCGAAGGCCAGCAAATCGTCGGCATCGGGCTTGTTCCAGTTCATCAAAAAGACATGGAACGCGATGCTCGATAAGTACGGCAAACCGTACGGACTTTTCCCAGGCCACTCCCCCTTCGATGCGCGAGCTAACGCCATCATGGGTGCTCACTACCTGAAGGAGAATGAGGCAACATTAAAGAGAACGGGCGCTGACGATAAGCTCGACGCCACAGATGCTTACATGGCGCATTTCCTTGGCGCTGGGGGGGCCTCAACATTCCTAAAAGCACTCAAGGCAAATCCGCACCAGGAAGCCGCGGCAGTCATGCCCACGGCCGCCGAAAGCAACAGGCCTATTTTCTACGACCTGAAGCGCCCACGAACATTGGCCGAGGTGCGCAGACTTCTCGAGGAGAAGGTCAAAACAAAAGCGAAACAGCACGGTGTTGATCCAGCCACTTCCACAACACCGATCGCGGCGACACCACCGCAGGGTGCCGAGGGCGCGCCCGGCGCTAACACCGCTGCATCGCCCTCAAGCGCTGCGGGAGTGAAGACCCCAGATAACTCCTCCCAAGGTGGTTCTTCTCAAACAGGACAGGCCACGCAAGGCTCGCAACCTCCCACATCGAGGGCCGAGTTCCTTAAGAGAACATCTGTTTCAAAAGAAGAAATGGATGCGTCACCTGCACCGATGTCACTCTGGAGTGCGGCAGCTGCAGCTTCTCCTGACTCCGGTGGATCTCTCAAGCCCGCCAGCGTTGCGCAGGAAAAGAAGACTCAGGACTCTAGCGTATCCACGGTCGGTGCAGCGGCGAGCGACAAGACGGCTGCGCAGCCGCCAAAAGAAAGAGCGGCAGAGAACAAGTCTCAACCACAAACAGCACCCATTGGGGGTGAAGCCGCACCCACCGATGTGTCTGGGTTTAACACCTCGACGATGATTCAGCATCGGCAGCGCGTCGAAGTGGAGCAAGCGAGACTGGCTCAAACCCTCAATGTGGACATGGGTAAGACCAATGGGATCTTGGTGAAGCAGCTCAGCGTATCGGAAGAAATTCTGAGTGTTCTCAAGGATCTCTCCACTACAATCTCGACGAGGGTGACACAGAAACCACAGGAGCAGCCTAAGGGGCCGGTGCAACCGGAAGAAAGCTCAAAAACGGCTAAGAAGGTTGGAGACAATGCAGCCAATCCTCAAAACCAGGGCAGACGTCCCACGCAGGTTTCGATGAGCGCTTTCGAAATCCCCACCACACGCAACGTGTGATCACCCAAAAGAAGGGCTAAGTTGTGAATGAGTCATTCACAACAAAAAAAAAAGAAGGGGAGAAATCCCCTTCTTTTTGACGCGTGACTTAACCACGCTCGCCGTACGTGGCGTATTTGCGCATGGCGCCTGCCTTGGCTTGGTTAACCCGACGGCTTTCCCAACCATCCTTACCCATGACCCGGTGGGTGGGGTGGAGACCTTGCTCCGCCAGAAGTCGCCCATTGAGTAGCTTATCCAGGGCCTGGACGCCTTTGTGCACGTTGTTTGATCCCAACTCACTGTTGCAGAAATTCATCAGTGCAACGCGAACGGCGGGAGGTAGAGCATCGAACTCCTTGTGAACAATTTCCACCACCGCGGGGTGAGACAGCGACGTATGGATAATCTTGGCTTCTCGGGCTGGGTTTTTCCCGCCATGCCAGACGCTGCGGGCGCGCTGACCACTTTCAACCTCTTTGACATACTGCTTCCACGACGAAAGTGGTATGTTGCACGCGATCATGTCCAAAATAATCGGCATCGAAGACTTCCTTCATCTGTGCGCTTGACGTTCAGATTAATAATGCCGTAGCGTAATTTTGTGCAAGTCTTACTTCTTGTTGGTGCCCGCCATGAACACCGAGGCAAGTGTGCCCAGTGCGGAATCACCCAGCTCCATCGCAACGCGCGACGGACTAAAGGCTGTAGCGTAGTTGGCGATGCGGGTATCGAGTTGTCGTCTCAGAATGGGCCCTCGGTCTTGAACATCGCGCAGACTCAGCCCAGACCAACTCATCAGCAGGTCGGTGAATTTAGTTTCCCCATCCATGATGCCTTCCAGCGGCCACAGACTGACGCCGTTTTGAATGGGCATCGCCACAATTGACGACAGGTCTTTGAATCCAACAGTGACCTTGATGCCGTTGGGTAACTTGTCCTTGCTCCAGGCAGTGTGCGCGGTACCGCGCTCAATTCTGAGTGAACTCATCACCGCCAGTCGGCTGATGCATTTTCCTTGATCATAGACCTGGCAAATGAAAGGTGACTGGTAAGACTGTTTGCCAGTTGCCAAAGGCAGACATCCAGCCAACAGCATGCACAGTGGCATGTAAATGTCGATCATCTGCGACACCCTGTTGTTGTATGGCGTCACCAAGTCAATGGTGTAATTCATTTCCTGAACATCTGCGCTATGAGATTCCCAGTTATCGGGAATGTCAATGAACGCATTGCCAGCAAAGGCAGCCAAACCAGAAACCTGAAGAATATCTGCAGCGGTCGACAAAACCGTACCCACACCATCGAGAATTGATTTTGCAATCCCCCAGGGGTCGACGTTACCCCCAGCAAGGTTGATTTGCAAATCTCTCGCGCTGGCCGAAGCAGAATTGAATTTCTGCTTCATTGAGTTCTCACCCGTGGTGTTAGAAAAAGAAGAGCTGGCTGCGCCGGTTGAATTCACTCGGAAGGATGCGTAGGCTGAACCATCATCAGCTTCAGCAATGAAGTATTTGAAGATGCTGTCCTTCTCAGGACCAACGTAGGGCGATTTCAGTGTCTTTTCTGCTTCAGCCACACTCATGCCCGACACATCGGGCGAAGCACGCAGGTCTTTTTCGATGAGTGTTTCGTTTTCACCACCCATACCAAAGCTGCTCATTTCCTTTGCCTGGTCCCACCATTCAAACAAACGGTTCATTGGGCTTTTATTTTTGCTTGGCAGCGTCTCGGTCGCATTGACCTGTTGCACACCCATACCACCCTCGTAGGCTTGACGAACCTTGCCGTACCAGCCATCATCACCGGGTGACTTGAGTTGCTGTAAGATATACTTCCTGTGCTTGGCTTCGATGCGCTTATAGCGGCCGGCCACGCCGCAGATATCCAAAACACCCCGGTCGGTGTAATCTGGGAAGATCTGGGCCAGGATTGCGTGGTCGTCTGGAGAGAAGTTATAGGGTTGACCTGTGAACGACTCGTATGTTTTCTCGGCCGTGTACTTTACCAACCCCATGTTGACGGCGAGTTGGTTGAACAAGTTAGAGACCGAGAGCCAATAAGTTGGCATCGTCGGCTTGAAATAGTAGAAAGAGGATGAAGGAATGCGCAGCATGAAACGCACCGCTTCCCCCATGAAAATAAAGAGGACAGGAATAATGGCCAGTGGCATCAAAACCAGTGATATCACGCCGGCGGCAAACTTCAAGAACTTCTCTGTCCAAGACAGCTCAAACCGCCCCGTTCTCGCCAACGATGCTGCGGAGGAATTGTAGAAACCTGTGAAAAACTGTGTGAGCGAATTGTGGCACGGGACCCCAAAACGAAGATGAATGACCTGCATCCAATCGTCAAATTTCTCCGAATGACAGCGACCCGGCCCAATTGGGCGCGGTGAGTAACCAATAGATTCGAATTCCTGGGAGCCCGGCATGAGTCCTTTGACACGAACATCTGCAAAACTCGTGAAGGAAGGCACGGGATTAATGCACGCACTTCCACCCGGGGATGTGTCGTAATATTTGAAGTAAGCCGTTGAGAACGTCATATTGCGTTCATCAACGATATCCATCGCACGTCTTTTTGTGTCCTGGTTTTCTGTGTAAGGGGCGATGAAACTCTGCCTCACCCACGAAGAGTCACGACGAAAGCCAGTGATGGCTTCTGCCCCCGTGGAATTAGCGGCCAAATAATCGCCACGCGCCGTGTTCACACCAAAATTGTCTGCACTTCTCATGATCTTACCAGTGTTTTGTTAGTGAAAAAAAAAGAATCTACTCAAGCGATACCGATGTTTTTCAGGATGGGTAAGTTAAGTGGTGGCGCGGACATCAATGTTGGTAAAATAAATCCTTCCGGTATAACCGACGGGGGATTTAGCAGCATGGAAGCCAGCTCCGCTGGTGATTTCTGTGACAAGGCCACATTGGCGAGCTGCGTGGAGGTGGAAACTTCTTGTTTCAAAGCATTCACTGCGTCTTTTGATGCGGTCTTCAAGTTCTTAGACGACAGCATCGTCTTAGCTTGGTTAACGTCGTTTTGTAGGTTTTTCTTTGCGCTCATGAAGTCGCTTTGCAGCGACGTCACCACACCCTTCATCTCTGACCACTCCCCCTTGAGCGTCGCTTTTATTTCCTGCGCTTCACTTTTGACAGCCTTGTAGTTAGCCAAGACATCCATCCCAAGTGTTGGCGCCAAAGCAGCACTGAGGATCGCGGGGCCCTGTTGTTTGGCCACCTCGCCGAGCGCCTTGATGTTACCAGCCATGGTGATGACCGGTATTGCCGACTTGGCAATTTCTTGCAGGGGGTTGCCGGCAAACGCTGGGGTATTGGCCAAAGCGGAGAAGACGCCACCAATACCACCTGTGGCCGCTTGCTTAACCAAATTACTCCCAAGCGTAACGGCGGAAGAGACATCCTTCAACCCCATCGCCACACTGGGGTCGACCACCGCCGAGAGGGTATCAAATATGGCACTGACGCCACCCTCCTTGATGTTTTTTATGGTGCTGGTGACGCCACCGATGGTGGTGGTGACCTGACTAACGACGCCTTTGGCCTGGGTCAGAGCGCTCTGCAGTGGGCCGGATGCACTCTGCAGTGCAGAGGCCGCTTGAGAAGAAAACCCCGATACACTGCTGAGAATTGAGGATGGGCTGGCTGCAAGACCACCCAGACCAGTGAAACCGCCAGCCATGCTCGGAACCGCGGGAACCCCTGTGAATCCCCCACCGAGCAGACTTGAGGCACCGGAGTTAACCAAGCCACTGAGTAGGCCACCGCTATTGCCAAGAGAGAAGGTTGGAAATTGGGCAGTCTCAACACCGGAGAAAATTTCACCTGTGGCTTTGTGGACGTCAACCGCGGCGAGTTTCTCATTGACACCACCAGAAAAAGAAGTAGCGGCTAAAGGTTTCATTTGTTTTTCCTCTAAAAAGACGTATTTTCTTACAAACTTACACAGGCACCAAAAAAAGAAAACTCCCTTACCTTGAGACCGGATTAACCGCTCTTAGTAAGGGAGTATAGGTCATCAAAAGATGACAGGCTGATTTCAGCGGCGACGCTTACCGCGGCGGATGGTGTGAATCACCAGGCCCGAGTGGTATTTTGGCGCGTTTTCGAAGGTCGGCACGTGGGTGCCCACTTCAGCCAAGCAGTCTTCGCGCAGCTTCTCGACCTGGTCCTCGGGCGCGTCGGCGGCGAGTTTCTCGAACTCGGCGATGACCAGCTTGCGCTGAGCCAGCTTCTGTGCGCACTCGATGTAGAGCTGCTCACGCATCGCCGATTCGAGGTGCGTGTGCTCGAGCCGCTGGCCACGCTCTCTGTAGTAGGTGACGAACTCGCAGTGTTGGCGTTCGGCCAACCACGCCGCCAGACGAGGATCGCTGAGCACGCTCGCCCAGAGCGCATCACCCGTTGTGTAGACGAGGTTCTCGTCATGATGGATGCTGCGTTGCAGCCCCCGGAACAGGTTCTCGGCTTGGGAGCCGCTGTAGTTCAGGAACGGTGCAATCAGTTCGGCTTCCGACTCGGAAATGCCATAGTAGAGGACCGCCATGGCCACGCAGCCGAAGCGGCCGCCGTTGAAGGTGAACTCGCGCGGAAAGAACCATCCGAGGCGGTCTGCGCTGGTCGGTCGACCTTCGACGTGGTAGTTCGCGCACACACGCACCAGCGGTGCGATTTCTTCTGCAGCTTCTACGGCGCGATCTCCCGTCAGGAGGCGCGCCATCTTCGGCTTGGGCTTGCCGGTCGGGGCGGATGCTTTCTGCCCACCCTGGACGGCTTCTTGGAAGAGTTGGTCCTCGATGGCCTCGACTTGCTGTTGGACTTCGGTAGTCATTCTTGCTCCTCAACGGATTGAACGGGTTGGATGGGTTGGTATGTCGCCTGAATAAGAACGGCGACCACGATGTGCTCGTTGTTGCTGAGCCACATCTCAAATGTATCGCGGCTGCTGAGTTGCCGCTTGATTCTACGTCGGAGAGTGTCAAGTCGAAACCTGACGCTCTCACCCACGATGGTGTGTGGGTCGTCAGCGCGCCATCTCGGCGGAGCTGAACTGAAGCGATGATCCCCGGAGATATGGAGGGCTTTCGCCATCTCACGGATCATTTCACCGTAGGCTTGTGATCCGATCGTTAGCTTGAAGTTCACAAGCACTCTGCACAAGAATGCCGAGAGAAGTTCACGCGACTCGATGGCCTCGACATACCCCTTCACGAAGCCGGGGGTGGTCAGATCAATCGGAGAGAGGCTAGTGATGCCCTCCAGTGTCACGATGAGCTTGGCCGCCTCGTCGGCGCTGCGCTGCGTCATGAACCCACGGAGCTCACGTTTAAGGATGAGATCGAATCGCTCGAGAACTTCTTTCATGGACCCCTCAAATTTCTCCAAAATCGACCAAGACATATTCCTCTTCCGGGGCGCTGTCATCGGTCGTGAGGTTGGGTGGCCATTTCAGAATAACTTTCCGATTGGCCGGGTTGATGTGTGGAACAGTGCCAATGTCCATGGTCCTCCTGACAACGATGGGTTGACGATGCTGCGTAACGTAGCCGTTGGGGAATCGCAGCACAACAACCAGATAACCATCAACCACACCAATGACCTCAAGAGCATTCATAAACACCCTGAAGGTCATCTTGCTGTCACTCAGAGCACGAACAAGGTTTCCCTTTGCGTAACCCTTCTCCTCGTTGCCACACATCTGGCGCCTAGCCAAGTGCAGCTCAACGAACATGTTGACCTGGGATTTAGTTACCCCCAGATCACGACGTATGACATCCCATAGGCTCGCCAGGATGTCTTTGTTGCCGTCATCTTCTTCCATTCATCGACGCTCCTTATGCGTTGTGGTGGGTTAGTGACACCTTATGAGGTAGTTTTTTATTTTCTCACAGGAGTGGTACCTTGAGTGACTCGCCCAATAACCAAGAAGACGAAATCATCAAAGAAAACCAGAGCATTCGCAGGCGGGTTTGTAATACCCTCATCGCCGACGGCATACCCAAGGATGCGGATGGGATCAAGCTCTTGATGAGTGTGCTCGACGGTATGGACCGCACCGCGATCGGCTTTAAGCGTGCCTCCACAGAGAGTCGTATCGCTGATGTCGCTACTCTGGAGGCGGATCTGATCACCAAGCTGCTGGGGCGCAGCGAGGAGATTTTTGAAACCATCAGCAAAAAACCAAGCCAGCGCCAGACGACCGGGCAGGTGATTGCCTACGTCCCCACTCGGGGTGAGATGGGTACAGACCCCGAGGAAGTCACCTACGCGGACATCATCACCGCCTCACCAGACAAACCAGGGGTTTCGGGTAAGGGCGACGAAGGCGGTGCTGAGGAGAATTGCGACTGAGTAAGTGTCACCGCCGCTGCGCTGTGTACCGCACCGTGTACTTTGGTACGGCCTCACGGGTGAACTCGGACCAGGTGACAGACTGCAGTACGTTGTCCTGGGGGTAAATGGTCCACCATGCGGACTCGATATAACGGCTACCGCCATCGACGGCGACATCGAGCCCGACGACGTAGCTTCCGGTTGCCTTGCACGCTCGGTAGGTTCTGAGTGTGCCCTTATAGGGGTTTATCCACCCCTCTTTGACAAGGATCACTTCTCGACCCAGAAGGTCGGCGAGTTTTCTCTCGCAGAATCTGGCCTCGACGTCGAACGGATCGAGCGCTGAGCTCAATAGATTCCGGAGCCTCGCGTATAGAATTGCCAACATTTTATCCCTCACAATCTTCACAGCCAATGCGGCCAGGTAGGTGATCGCAATTGCGTCTTTTGCGCACTCGGTGATGCGGTAGAGCAGAACATTTGTTTTCAACTGAGTCCCTCGCTTCGATTGGATAATGTGGTATTGACAAATTCTGCAATAACCTACAGCTCGGGTCTATTGGCAGGGCACTCCAAGCAAAAGAGCTTCACGGGTAAAAAATTCCAATTGATCACTGGGGCAAACAACAATTTCGTGGCGTCGTGAATTCCCATCCCGAACTCGCGAAATTGCCGACGTTCTCCTTCGGTCAAGTCTCTCACTTGGAAGTTGCTTGGTGTGTAGAGCTCAACGTCTCTGAGCAAACCTTTCATCAGCTCATCTTTGTGCGCATTGATCCACGAAGATGGGTTATAGAAAAACAAGGCCGTGTAGTTTTGAGCTACAATAGCTGGCGTTAAATCCCTCTCGTCGATGTAAACGACAGAGACATCGAAAAGACCGTTGGTGATCTCGATGAACACTTCCCGAAGAACGGCAGCTTCGTCGGCGGTTAGGCGAAACGGCGCAGTGTTTATTTCCAGAGAAATGGAAGAATACTTCCTCATCTCCGTGTTGGCGTTGAGAAGAAGGACCATGCGCTCACACACAAACGCCCACAGTGTGGTGCGAACGCTGTAGGGTAATATGTCCTCAATCTCCCCTTTATATGTCGAGAGGGACCTTATGCCAATCTCCCCGATCTTTGGGAGGTGGAAGGTCTCGGTAGTTCTCTGAAAGTACGAAGGGTAAACGGTGACCTGTGACGCTACATCGGGGCCAGTTTTGTTCATTAATCCGAAGCGGGTGTCTAGCAGTGAGTCTAGCGTAGCAATCAGCTTCGTGGGTGAGAGTTGGGTTTTTGTTTCGCTCATGGGTGATTCTCGATGTATTGATATCGTATCGGTAGAGGGGAATGCCTCTTTTTATGGCTTGGAACGCCATGTGCTTGCACCCCTTATCCTCGCCATCCTCAAAGACGACAACAGCGGTACTGGCAAAGGCCATGCCTTGGTTTCTTCGAATACGTCCAGCCCGTCCATGCTCCTTGAAGCGGGCGGGGAAAAGCTCGAGCTTAAAATTTCCGCGCTGAGCCAACTTCAAAACAACTTGATCAAAGCCGACCTTTTCACTGCCGTTGATGAAGAGATATGGGCTTAGATCCCTACCAAATATTTGGCGAATAACATTTAAGATGAACACCTCGTTGGTAAAAGAAGAAATGCCATAAAGCGTAACGATGTTTCGATAGGTCACGCCTTCGAATTCACGCGTCTTTGACATACCCTGGGCCATCGGTCACTTCTCCGTGAGGTTTGTTTTGATGTGGGCTGCTCGGAAGTATTGATCCAGGGCCGCTGTCGCTTGAACACCTGTCGAGTAGGGCTCAATTTGCTTGAGACTGTATTCGCCAGTGCGATCAATGTAGGCATTCGCAGCCGAATAGGCCCCACGGTCACCACCTCGAACCTTCATCAACTCAACGAGGTTGTTGATCAAGCCCTTTGATTTCATGACGTGAAGCTCAGGAGCCGATACCTTGGCTCCTTTACTTGCTCCGGTCGCCTGACCAAAGACATGGTCAACCACATGGTCCGATGTAGGAGCGGAAATTTTACTCGCCAGCATCTGAGCCTGACGGCAGTAGGGGAAGTGGCCCACAGTGTAGGCGTTGGGAGAGAGAAAATCACGCGTCGCTGGATTCATCCCATCGGCGGGTTTACCAGGAAACCAGATCCGTTGATCGGGCTGAATGCCCATCTTGCGCAGTATTTTGTAATTTCTACCGATGTTTATTTTTGTTTCTGAAAAACCCGCAGAGATGAATCTTAAAAAGCGAGTCTTGTTTTTGAAACCCCGCATCAGCTCATCAAACTCATCGTCGCTCATCTTGGCGAACAAGTCGGTGTACATCTTTGTGTTTGGTGAACCAGGGCAGATTTCGTCAATCAGATCAACGATGTACTTCTCTGCGGCAGCGCGATTCTTAGCCATGACAATGTGTCCTTGAGAAAACAAGAAAAGTTAGCTTTAAAAAAAATGGGGCGTCAGCCCCATTTTTTTATGCTGCAGCTCTGCAACTACAGCACTTGCGGCGTTCAGATGATGCCCATGGCCATGTAGCCCGGAATCGTCGTGGACTTCAGGGCGCTGAGCCACTTTTCCACCGGGATCGTGTCCTGCAGAACGAACCGCTCGGCGCGCGTGTTGTCGGGTGAGGCGGAGCCCAGCAGCAGAAGGAATCGATTGATGTTCATCATCTGCAAATTGCTGTTCTTGCCGACCACGTCCAGGATGTGCTGGCTCTCGTAAATCACCTTGGGGTTGGCGTGGCCGAGTTCTTCCAGGATCGACTCCAGTCGTGCCACCAGGTCGATCTCGTTTTCGACCGGCGCGCGATCCAGCGTCTTGGTTCGCAGCAGCTCGACGATGTCATTGGTTCCTTCTTGCTTGGGAACCTCCGGGAGACCGACGTCCTTGGCCGCGCGAGCCACCGCAGCATCGAGCGCAGCCATGGTGGACGTCATGGCATCGTGGTCAACCTGGACGCCGCTCTTGATGTCGTCGATGACCCGGCGCTGTTCTTCGCTCAGGTACGACTTGGCGAGGTCAGCCACCGATGCGGCCGTTGCTTTGGTTTCTTCCCAGGTCGGGATTGTCGGTTCAGTCACTATTTCTATCTCCGGTAAGAGCTGGTCAAACTTCCACGAGATCGTCTTCTTCGATTTCGGGTTCAACAAATGAGACGTGTTTTATTTTTTTTACCATCCCCATAATCCACGCCTTGTGTGCTTTGTCCGTGTTGATGTCGACAATTGTTTTCTTGTCTCGATCCAGCCAGTACGGATGATAAAGCCCCTTTCTCATGCGCAGCAGATCCATCGTGGTGAGAAACGGCTTGAGGTTTGGATCGGTATTGTTGAATGTCCACCACGAGCGCGTGTCCAAAAGGACATCCCAATCGTAACCCATTGCCACCAGATCTTCGCGAAGCTTCTTCGGGGTGACCAAATCCTCGGGGTTTTCAAAACGCCAATAGTGCTTCATCTGGCACAGATCGGCGGTGATGCGAATTGCGGTACGCAGTTTCCTGTCCTCGTTGATTTTTTGTCTGACTGTCTTTCTCGAGAGTTTCACATCGGGGTAGAGATGCATCCCAAAGCTCTGCGTGTTGCTCTCCATGCCAAACCGGTCATCGGTCTTGCAGTAGTGGAACTCAGAAAGAGTCGGAAGCACACCG
>JACCDO010716279.1_pt1 | contig 19816 bp, 17 predicted proteins | sample 7446101 | NCBI WGS metagenome assembly JACCDO01 (sample SAMN15323440, study PRJNA562643) | freshwater metagenome | isolation source: river surface water | place: USA:Blue River Watershed | collected 2017-08-16
TATCAATATTATTAGTTATTTTTTCAAAACTTGTATTTTTTTTCAGGCTAGTTATTTTTTCAAAACTTGTATTTTTTTTAAAGTTTGTAGGTGTATTATTGATATTATTTGTTTTTGTATTGATATTACTTATATCTAATAATTCAAATCCTGAATCATCATTTTTTTTATAATCAGATATAATATTATGTGAACTTTTAGATACTTGAAAATTTTTAGGTGATGTACTGGTTTCGCAAAATGAATTATAATTTTGATAAATATCTTTGATAAATAATAATATTAATAATACATTAATAATAATAATATATATAATACATTTATTAAATAATTTAGTATTTGAATCATCTAATTCATTTTGATAATGATTACAATTTTTATTTAATAGTGTATCATCAAAATTAGTAATATTAATAACATTTGTATATTGATTGTTTTTTAAATCAAATAAATTATATATTAGTTCTTTTTCATAAGGCATAATGTAATAAATATAAAATATAACTTCAAATAAAGTTAAAAAATATAAATGTAAAAAATGGTAAAAAATTAGTTTCATTCTATTTATAATAAAAATTATTGTATAAGTAGTTTTTATTATAAAATTAAAGTAGTTTTTATTATAAAATTTAATTATTTTGAATTTGTAATTCAACATTTTCTTCTTTACAAATATCTTCAATATCTATCCAGAAATCATCATCAAAATACTCTTTAATTTTTTTTTTGTTAAGTTTCTAATAATTATTTTTTTAGGTGTTATTTCACAAATTCCACCTCTTAAACTATCAAGAAATGCATCAAGATTCATACCAAACCAATTGGGTGCTTTTGTTGCATTACAATAAGAATTATAAAAATCATTTTTATTTTTCCAATTTATTGCATCTAATGATATTGACATTTATATAATTATATAAATTACAAATCTTTATATATTTATATAATTATATTTTTTTATTTTTTAACAGAAGTTTCAACTTCTTTTAATATAATATTTATTGTTTTAGTATCAGTATTTTGATAATTAATTTCACTATTAATAATAAAATCAGCAAAATCTTTAGTAGGTTCAATATATTTAACAAATGATGGTCTTATATTTTTTTTATATATTTTAATTAATTTTTCAAGTGCATTATTTTTTTCTTCAATAGAAGCATCTAATGAAATTTTTCTTCCTTCTACTATATCTCTAAAAATTCTACGACCTAAACAAACTTCATTATCTGCATCTATAAATATTTTTAAATTAAATTGAGAACGTAAATCTTCATCATATAATACATATAATCCTTCAACAATAATAATTTGTATATCTTTACTTTTAATAATTTTTTTAGGTTTTTCTCTTCTATGAGATTCAACGAAATCATAATCAGGAATTGATATATCTATATTTTTTTTAAAGTCACTTAAATTATCACTTAATAATTTTAAATCAAGAACATCAGGAACATCCCAATTAAAATTAGGGTCTTTATCTTCAGGTGTAATCCATTTACCATTTGATTTTTTTTCTTCAGAATAATTTTTATAATAATCATCACATGATATAATTTCTACTGAATAATTTTTGTCCATTAATTCTTTTAAGTAATTTGAAAAATAAGTTTTACCACAACCAGAAGCACCAGCAACACCAATTATATATTTATTATTATTTGAATTATTTTTATTATTTAAATTACTTGAACCTTTCATATTTTTTTCATTTTTAAATAATTTTTTTACTATATTAAAAATTTGTTCAGGTGTTTTACTAGAATCAATTTCTTTTACTAATTTTAGTTTTTTATAATATTTAATAACAGGTAATGTTTGTTCATTATATACTTTTATTCTTTTAGTAACAGTTTCAATATTATCATCTGCACGACCACTAGTTTGACCTCTTTTTAATACTCTATCAATCATTATTTTTTCAGAACAATTTAAAAAAATTACAAATTTAAGTTTAATAGAATCACCTACAATTTTATTCCATAATTCTAAATTTTCATTATTACGAGGAAATCCATCTAATAAAAACTTGTGAAAACCTTTTGAACTTAATTCTAATATTTTAGCTTTTATTAATCCAATAGTTATTTCAGAAGGTACAATTTTTCCTTCAGCTTGATATTCTTTTATTAAAGCTCCATCTTTAGAACCTGGTCTTTCTTTTTCTTCTCTTAATAAATCACCTGCACTAATTGGTTTATATTCAAAAGTTTCTGCTATTTTTTCACCTAATGTACCTTTTCCACTACCAGGACCACCTAATAAAAAAATAACTTCTGGTTTTGTTCCATTAGCTCCACCAGTATGAATTTTTATATTGTTACTATTTTTTAATTCTAAATATTTTTGTTTATATTTAAAATATTTATTTTCATATGACATTATTATATATTATAAATTATAAATTATATTAAATAAAAAAAATTAAATTAAAAATAAAACTTCAATAAATGGAATACTGTTTCTAATGGATTTTTGTTATAGTTATGTGATTTAATATTTTGAAAATCAGAATAGTTTGACTTTAATAATTCTTTATTTTTATTAATTAAAAATGATTTTAATAATGGATCTTTTTTAATAAAATCAATATTATTAATAAATAATTCAAAAATTAATCCATATACAATAACTATATCATAATTATTATTTGATGATAATAATATATCTAAATATATTCCAAATAATATGTTAAATTCTTCTTCATTTATCATATTATAATTAGTTTTAAAATTAAAGTTACCTAGAGTAACTATTTTTTGTTTTTGTATTAATAATTTATTGTTATTTTCTACATTGTGTACAAGTTTATATTTTGTTAAAATATCTGTTGGAATATTTTTTAATAGATTATTATTAGTATTATTATTATTATTAGTATTAATATTAGTATTATTATTAGTATTATTAGTATTATTAGTATTTTCTATAATTTTACTATTTAAAATATTAAAATTATAAATAATTGTATCAATTGGATTAATATTATTATTATATATTTTTAATACATCAAAATCATTATAATTATCATTTTTAAATTCATTTATTTTATTAAAACATGTATCAAAAAATTTTTTATGTTCAATTAAAAAATATTTATTATTTAATAATATTTCATATAAAACTACTGCATTAACTATTTTATTTGATTTAGTTAAGGTATTATTCATATTTGTTAAACATCTAATTAATGGAATTAATGTATATTTTGAAATAACATTTGAAATAGATTCATTATTAAAATTTAATTGAATATTAGAATCATTATTATTTATATCTTTATTATATTTAGATATAATTGGAAAATCATCAAGTAAAATATTATATATAGGATGTAACTGAAATTCTTCTAATGAATTTATATCAATATTATCATCAAATGAAATTATGTTTAATTTTTTAGATGCATTATTGTTTAAATTGTCAGATGCACTATTGTTTAAATTGTCAGATGCACTATTAATTAGTTCTGTAGCCATAATATAATATATTTAATATTAAATATATTATATTATCAATTTTTTTATTTATAAATAAAAAAGTAAGTAATTAGGACCTAATATTATCAAGTAATTCTAATTGTTCTTGTGTTAATAAATTTGGTTGAATTTTAGCACCAGAATCTAATAACATTTTAATAATAGTAATAACATCTGGATTATTTGTTGTAAAGTACCAATTTAATGCAAAATATAAATAATTACATTGTAACATTCCATAAGTTTTATTTGGGTCAGCTCCTAAACTTAATAATTTAGAAACAATCTCAATATTACTAGTCATAATAGCATAATATAAAGGTGTTTTTTTCATATGACCATATGTATTTGGATTAGCACCTTTTTCTAATAAATAATTAACAATTTCTAATCTTTCTAATTCAATTGCTAATGATAGTAAACAATATTGATGGTCGCCAGAATTAATAAAACCACTGTCTAGTTCAACTAATTGTTTTAATAAATTTAACTTGTCTCCAATAACAATAGATTTACCAATCCATGCAATATTATGTGCACCATCACCAAGTTGTCTCATAAAACATTTATCATCTAGTGTACCACCATTTTTAATATAAATATCTAATAAATCATCAGGTGCATAATTAGATTCTAATTCAGTAATTAGATTTTTAAATAGTTCAGGTTCTTTACATTTATAATCATGACCATAATAATGAGTAGTATTGAATAAGTCTTCATCAGTGTACATAAATATATAAAATTATATCTTAAATATATAATAATTCATTTTTTTTACATTTTTATACTTGAATAAAAATTGAAAATTCAATATTAATATATATTAATATTAAATATTATCAAATAAACTAAATAACTTAAATAACTTAAATAAAGTTTTACACTAAACCACTTTAAAATGAGCATTGAAAAAATTACTGATCTTCTTGTAAATATACAAAATGATGTATCACAATTACAACAAGATATTGTTAACAAAAATTATACATATATTTATAATGAAACAGATGATTCACAAAGTGAACCACAAGATATATATATTTCTGATGAAGTAATTGAATCATGTAGATTAGGTGATAAAATAATTGATACATGTAATGATGTATTAAAAAATGTAGAAGAAATAAAAACTAATTTTAATGAAGAAAAATCTAGATTATGTGTACTTATAAACACGATATCACAAAATTTACCTTTTATTGAAAGAGTTAAAATTAGAGCTGAAGCGAGAGGAGTAAAACTTGGTGATTTTACATTAAGTAATATTCCTAAAGAAGCAACACCGTTTTACAGCGATGATGAACGAATCTATGCAGTTATACGTGAATATGAATCTGAAATGTCACGGATAATTTAATAATAGTGTGTCTATAAATTTATTGAAATATTCTGTATTATAAATTAAACTACCACCTGGTCGTGGATTAATTTCAAAAATAATAATAATATTATTATTTATAATAAAATCAATACATGCAAAACCACTATATTTTAAATTATCAAATATATTATCAAATATTGTTTCATCTACTGTACCTAATAATTTTTCTGTTATTTTATAATTAATTATTTTACCTTTTTTTATAAAATTTTTATCATTATTTGTATTATAAAAATATACTTTATCAATTATTTTACCATTTAATATTAAAAAATGACCTGCATAATAGGTATCATGTTCAATATATTTATTTATAATTGAATTTTTAGGTAAATTATTGTAATCTATTTTATTAATAATTTTAATATCATTACCACCACACCCAATATTTGGTTTTACAATAAAATTATTTTCGTTATCAGATGATTTATTTATAAATACTATATCATTATAATTATAATAATAAGTTTCAGCATAATTATTTTTATAATTAATTAACATATATTCGCCAAATTTACTTTTATTATTTAATAAATTAATATTATCTAAATTATTTATAAATATATTATTTTTACAGTTATTAAACATTTTATAATTATCTACACTAATTGAAATAATTTTATATTTACATAGTTCTAATTTTAATTTTGAATGTTTAAATATATCACTATATTTAAAAAATCTAATTTTTTTATTTTGTTTAATTAAAGGACTCCAGTCCTCAAATGGACTATCAATTATACAAAACTTGTTATTCATATAATTTATTATATAATAAAAAAATTTAATTTAGATATTATTTAGTGGAATAATTTGTTTTTTTATTCTATTTTGAATTCTTTTTTCATTTTTACTAGTTAAAATATCTAAAGGCGAATAACATAATTCTTGAAGGTCGTTTTCTAAAATGTCATTAAATTGCATATATCTATCTTGATACTCAGTAATTTCATCACCATAAATTCTATAATTACCACAAAAATTATTTGAAACATCTTTATTAATATCACTAAATTTAAGTTCTACTGAATATTTATTTTTAATATAATTCCAACAATCACTGTGTATAGGTATTCCAGATTTAATATCTGGGTTGTTAGTATAATTTGCATATTGTGATGGAATTCGATATTCAATATTATGTTCATTATTTCCAAAACAACCACAATCTGATTTATCATAACAATTAAAAATAATTTTATCATCATGTGTTAAAAATGTAATATCATACATATAACTTGTTTTTATTAAAAATTCTTCTAGTTCGTCTGTACTATTTTCAAGTTGTGAACTAGCACCATTGTGTGGATTTCCACAGATTATACAATAGATGTCAAAGCCTCCCATAAATTAAGTATTATTTGATATAATATAAATTTTGTTCAATTTTTTACAAAACTAATAAATAATAGTATAAAAAATTTATCTATTATATGTTAATGGAAAATATAATAGATAAACTAAACCAAATAAAAAATACAGATACTATTTTAAATAATTGGACTTCTGAAGAGATAAAACAATTATTAAATATGTATTTAATTATATCTAAAAAAGAACATTATATATTTGATTTAATATATAAGTATCATGATTGTGATAGTTGGGAAGATATTTTTAGAGATTATGATATTGATTATTTAAAAGACAAATCAATAGGTGTAAAAATTGCTATAGAACAAATAGAAAAACAAATAAAAAAAGAAAATAAAAAATAAAAAATAAAAAATAAAAAACAAAAAACAAATAAAAAACAAATAAAAAACAAATAAAAAATAAAATAAAAATTAAAAGTTATAAATATATTATTTTATTAAAGTAATATATTTATTTTATTTCTGTATTAGATGATATTTTTATTCTATTGATAATTCGGTTAATATTTTTATTAGTATTATCTTTTAATGGCGAATAGCATAAATATAATTTATTATCTTTAAATATTTTAATAAATTTCATAAAGCGATTACAATATTTATTAATTGAATCATTATTATCATTAAAAGTAATTATTGTATTAATATTACTGTATTTTAGTTCAATAAAATATTTATATTTAATAAATTTCCAACAATCTTTATGTACAGGTATTCCGTATTTAATATTTTCTGAATTATTATCTTTTTTTTTATACGACATTATTTTATATTCAATATTGTTATTATCAGATATAAAACATCCATTATTATTTTTATTTCTACATTTATGTATAATTTCATCATCTTCAGATAAAAAGATACATTTATTTAACCATTTTGTTTTTTTTATAAATTGTTCAACTTTATAATTAATAGGGTTTTTATTAAAAGCCATTTGTTTTTTATTAAGAGCGTCAATATAATTTTCTAATTCATCAGCACCAGTATGTGGATTACCACAAATTATACAATATGTATCAAATAATTCCATAATAATATAAACTATAATATAATAAAATATAATATCAATTTTTATTATTTTTATTATTTTTTATATAATAATATATAATATAAGAATCAATGTGTGAAAAAATTACAAATATAAATGCAAATAATGAAAAAATAGAATTAATAAAAAAAAAGATAATTAGAAATAATGCTGGTCCTTTTCAGAGTGACCTCGATGATAATCCAAAATTAATTATTGAACAAATAACATTTCCAAATAAAAAAATAATTAATTTAGTTCAAGATGGTTATTTAATAGCAGGAACTAAACAACGGGTAGCTGTATTATTTATGAAAAAAATATTACAAAAAAATAAACAAATAAAAACATTATTATATTCTGGTTCAAGTAATGGTTTTGGTGCTGTTGCAACTGCATATGCAGCATATAAACTAGGTTTAAAATCACAAGTGTTTTTAAATGGTCATGTATCTAATACTAGACAAATAAATACATTGTTAGCATTAAATGCAGAAGTAAATTTATGTCCTACATATGGAGAAGCTAGAGATTTAAAATATAGTATTAGTGATAATAAAAATAATTTGATTACACATTATAATGTGCCAATGGGATTAAATGATGAAAATAATATAATGACTGATTTATTATCAAGACAAATAACATTAGCAGCAAGAAAAACAATATTAAAAAATAATGAAAACACTAGAATATGGTTAGTTGCTGGTTCTGGTGGTATTGCAATGTCTATTCATAAAGCATTTCCAGCTGCTAAATTATTTCTTTTATTAACAGGTGCTGGTAGTCATAAAAGAAAAGTAATAGAGTGGGCTAAAAAAACAAAAAATATTTCAATTATAAAAGATTTAGAATTAAAAAATGATGTAACTTATTATTCATCAGTTAAAAATTATGATGATTTAATAGTTCCATATGTAATAAAATATGGAAGAAGTAATGATTTTATATGGAATGTATCAAGTGATGATTATTTATTTTTATAAATTAATATTATTATATTAATATAATAATTTTTTATTACATAATATAATGTATTATTTAGATTATATTATTTCATATTTAATATATATATTATATGAACTTAATTCTGAATCCACCTCTATATTAAATAAATATGGTGGATTTGATGATTTATAAATAAATATGGTAGATTTGATGATTTATAAATAAATATGGTAGATTTGATGATTTATAAATAAAAAAATTTAATTTTATTTTCTAAGTAAAATTAATGTTTAATAAAATTCTTTATATTAATTTAGATAGAAGACCAGACCGTGAAATAAACATGCAAAATGAATTAAAAAAAATTAATTTTAATGGTCCTGTTGAAAGAATTAGAGCCGTTGATGGTCGTGAATTAACTCGTGAAAATATTCCTAAAAAATTATTTACTCAAGAAGCAATTGATGATGCTTTTGATATGAATAAAGGTATGTATTATGTTATGACAAAAGGTGCTGCTGGATGTGCCATGTCACATTATAATATTTATCAAAAAATAATACAAGAAGCAGATATTAATGATAAAATATTAATATTAGAAGATGATGTAAGAATATCAGATAATTTTATTCCTACATTAAAAGCATATTTAAAAGAAATACCAGATTATGATATTTTATTTTTAGGTTATCATTTACAATCAACCCATAGTAAAGAACTATATAATCCTGTTGAAAAAATATGGGGTTTATTTGGTTATATTATTAATAAAAAAGCAGCACAAGAAATATCAACAGTTTATCCATTAAAACATCAAATTGATACTGAAATGCCTAAAGTTTTTAAAAATTTAAAAGTATTTTCATTAAGAGAAGATTTAAGATTAATAACATCAGATGAAAGTCAAAAAACTGATTCACAATTTGGTTCAGATGCTCAAATAAGAGAAGGATTTGTTAATATGTCTGAAATAGCTAATAAAATTAATATGCCTAATTTATCTGAAATAAATAATAAAATTAATATTATTTTAGTCATAATATTAGCTTTTTTATATTATATTAATTAAAAAAATTAATTTTGTTTATATGCATTTGGTCTAATTTCTGATTTAAAATCATCAGTATTTTGTTCAACTAAAGTTGGATAAATTACAAAAGCTTTTATACTATTATTATCAATAATACTTTTATATTTATTATCAATAGCTTGATCAATATTTGTTATATTTAATAATATTTTATTTGCATTTTTATTATTAATTAATAAAGCATGTGTACCCCATAATGGACTAACAGAATCTACACTATAAATATTATCAATAATTTGTTTTTTATGATTATTATTTAAATTACCTAAATATATCATGTCAAAATCACCATTAGTTTTATTAATAATATTATTAATTTCTTCATTTAAATTATCATTATTAACTTTAAAATCATCTTCAAATATAACAGTATAATTATTAACAGTATCTAATGATGCTTGTTTAATTAAAAGTAAATGACTTAAATAACATCCAACCTCTCCAATATAATTATAATTAAAATTAAAATTAATATTTTTGTCAAATATTTTTAAATTTTTTAAATTAACATTTTTACCAACAATTGCATCAAAAATATTTATTTTTTGATTTATTTGTTTTTCTATATTTAAAATATTATTATATTTATTTTCATTAGAATTTTTCATATGAATTACATTATATGAAATTTTATTTAATTTTATATTTGTAAATAAATCAACATATACTTTTTTAACATTAATATAAATAATAAATAAAATTAAAATTAAAACAAAATTTATACTTATCATTAAATTATTTTATATTTTATTATAATTTAATTTAATTAAATAATTATAAATAAAATATATTATTATACATAAAATAATTATTATTTTTTTTTGATTACAGTTTATATATTGTAATAATGGTCTATATATATTCCATGATGATTCAGATGGTGTATAACATATAAAATTAGATTCACAAGAATAATGTGTTTTTATCATTGATAATGGGAATATTTTATATTTTTTATTTTGTTGTAATATTTGGTCAAGTGATTCACCAATATCTCTTTTTGATTTTGCATTATATATATATTCAAATACATCATCCCAAATAGGATGATTTTTTCTCATTCCAAAAAAACAAGCACAATATTTTGGTTTTTTAAATGGATATAGGTTTTTAATAAAATCTATTTCAGAACTTGCAATAAAAATAGTATTAGGGTCTTCACTAGAAAATAAATTATTAAATGATGAATTACAAACAAAATCTACATCAAAATAAACTCCACCATATGTTCGTATAATTGCAAATCTAGCAATATCACTTTTTGATGTTAAGTTTGAAATCATTCCTTCATATTTATCAATATTTTTATAAATATTTAATAATTTAGGATATAATTCTAATAATTTTAAAATCATTTTTTCATCCCAAATAATATATTGCCAACTAGGGTTTAATTTTTTTTTTTCTTCTATACTATTTTTTATATCATTTGGTATAAATTCATATCCTTGAATCCAAATATTATGAATATATTTTTTAGTATTACTCATATTATAATGTTATATAAAAAAATAATAAATAAAGTTATTCAAAAATAATATATTCAACAAATTGTGGAACATATAAATCTGTATATCCACATACTCCACAACATGCAGATTCAGTTTCCCATGAAGCAAAATAATCTGAATATTGTGGTGAAATAGATTTTAAGTTTTGAGTATCATCAAAAAAATTTAAGTTTATTTCATTTTGTTCATTACGTAAATCATCAGGAATAGAAAAATAAAGTGTGACTAATTTTTGTGATTCTAGTTCATATCCAGAAGTTTCATAGTCTTCTATTTCTGAACAATATCCATCATGACTTCTAAAATATACAATATACATACATTTTAGATAATAATTACCTGGTATTTTATTAATAACACGCAAGTCGCTAGCTTCTTCAGTAGAAAATCTAATTTTTTTATGTGAATTATCAAAAGTAAATTTAAATGGATTAGTTGACATAAATATTTGTTATTTATATTAAAATAAATGTTATTTCAATTTTTATTATAATATTTTGATATAAAGAAAAATTAAATTAATTATTTAATGTCATCAATAAAAAAAAGTGTAAAAACAGTATCAATTATTACAATTACACAACATAAAAGATTCAATTGTTTAAAAGTTTTATTTGAAATGATAAAAAGACAAAATTATAAAAATATTATTGAATGGGTTATTGTTGAAGGTTCATCTACTGAAAAAGAAGCATTGTTAAATAAGGAATTAATAAAAAATCAATTTGAAAATATGAAATCACAAGTTAATTTTGGTTATAATTATATTGAATATTCTGGACAAAAATTAGGTGGATTAAGAAATATTGGAAATAAAGCATGTATTGGAGATATTATTGTTTGTTTAGATGATGATGATTATTATCCACCTGAACGTATTAGTGAAGCTGTGGAAAAATTATCTAATTCTAAATGTTTAATTGGCGGTGTTAGTGATGTATATCTTTATGATTTTTTTATTAATAAATTATACAAGTTTAAAGGCTTTATGGAATTTCATTCAACTAATAATTGTATGGCATATAAAAAGGAATATTTAATTGAAAATAAACATGACCCTGAAATTCAAGTAGGTGAAGAAAGAAGTTTTACAAAAGAATTTACTAATCCATTAGTTAAATTAGATTCAAGAAAAACAATTATTGCAATTAGTCATAATTTTAATACTTTTAATAAACGTGAACTTTGTTTAGGTGGTACACTTGGAACATTAAGTACATTAGTTGAAATTAAAGAACCAATTACAAATTATATTACTCCTGATATTTTTAATATGATGAAAAAAATTTATTTAAAAGAAGAAACATCACCGTATGACGTTGTTTATGTTGCAGGTTGTTATTCAAGAAAATTTAATATGTCTGATATTAATACTGGTTTATTAGAAGAATCAGATGTTTTTATGATTAAATATTCTGAATATTTAGCAAATAATAAAAAATTAAAAGTTGCAATATATGGTGAATTTGATTTAGATAATGACCAACAATATAATAATGTTACTTATATTCATTGGAAGAAGTTTCCATATCATTATAAATTTAAAACAATAATCTTATTTCGTTCATTTGGTATTTTAAATATATTACCATTTGAAGTAAATGCTGAACAAATAATTTGGGACTATCATGATAATCCAGTAGGTAATCAAAAACTTATTGAAATTTGGAATCAATATAAATCAAAAGTGTCTAAAGTTTTATTAAAAAGTAATTTTCATTTACAAGAATTTCAACTTCATTTGGGTAAATTAGAATTACCATATCAAATTATTCCATCAGGTGTAAGAATAGATGAATTTCAAAATAATTGGGATAATGTTGTTAGAAATCCTTATCGTTTTGTTTATGATGCATTTTATGATAGAGGTATTGAATATATTGTTAAAGGTATTTTTTCTGTTATTAAAAAAATAGAACCAAGAGCAGAATTACATGTGTATGGTGGTATGGATATGATTGGTGATGAAAATTTTCATAAAAAAATGCATGAAATATTTTCAGAAAATGGAGTTACTGAACATGGGTTTCAAAATTTAAAAACATTATCTAGAGAAAAACATTTATCTACATTTCATATTTATATATCAAATATTGTAAATGAAGTTGATGCAGTAAAATTAAAAGAAAGTATTGTTGCTGGTTGTATTCCATTAACTGTAAATTATGGTGTATTTTTAGAAACTGAAGGAGTTAAATTTGATATGAATCACGAAGAACAAAAAGTAATGCAACGTATTGGATTAGAAATATTAAAATTAATGAGAGAACATGATAAAGTAAATAGTATTAGAGAAGAATTTAAAAAATCAAAAACAATTGAATCATGGGATACAGTTTGTGAAAAAGTTTATAATTATATTAATTAATACTAATAATATAACTAATAAAATTAAGTAATTAATTAAAAATTGATTTTAATAAATATAAAGAGTAATTGATAGTAAAATTGTGAATGGAAAATAATATAATAATCGCTTTAAAAAAATTTATAGCATCTCCTATGCTTATATACAATCTTGGGTCTAAAAAACTTGATAAAGATTTTATAAAAGATAAAGAATGTTTAATATGTTTAGAATCATTAGAAATAGATTTAAAAATAAATAAAATAGTAAAATTACCATGTGAATGTGCAAATTCAGCATATCATATAAGTTGTATAATAAAATTATTACAATCAGGAGTAAATAAAAATTTTTGTCCTCATTGTAAAACTAAATATCAAATACATAATAATAATAATCAAGAACTAAATAATAATAATCAAGAACTAAATAATAATCAAGAACTAAATAATAATAATAATCAAGAACTAAATAATAATAATAATCAAGAACTAAAATATAACATACATATACTAGTATTCCATGTTTTATCAAATTCAATAATGAATTGTATAAATATTTCACTATGTGGATATTATACAGTTACAATTATTGAAAATGAATTAAAAGTATTAGTAATATTTTATTTTTCTAAGGTGTTTTTTAATTATTGTATTTTTATATATTCTGATAGTAGTATTGAAAATATAGAAATAAAATTAACTTGTAGTTATATATTTTCAATAATATTATTTATATTTTTAATCTATTTAGTATCAAAAATAAATGACACAAATAACATATTTATAATATTAAATAATATATTATTTATGATGATTGATATGTTATTTAAAATAATAATAAAATATAAAATACAAAATAGAGTTGGTATTATTTAATAAAAAACTAATATTTAATAAAATATACAAAATATAGCAAAAAATACTTATTTTTAACTATATTTTCATTTAATTTATAATAAAAATTGATAAAGTAATATTAATAATTATAATCATTATAATTATGGCATTAGAATTTCAAATATATGATTTTATAGAAGATCACGAAGAAGTGCCCCCTGATTCAGATGGTGAACAAAAAGGTGTTGGTGATTATATCATTCATACTTTTGGTAGAACTATGGAAGGTAAATCTGTTTATGCAAAAGTAACTGGATTTACACCATATTTTTATATTAGTTTACCTGATGAATGGGAGAAACTTTCTTCAAATAAAATTAATGAAAAATTAGAAAAAATGGAAGCATGGTTAGTTTCTAAAGAAAATAGAAAAGTATATTATCAATATAAAGAAACATTACAAGAAATTACTTTTTTAAAGAAAAAGAAAACAGATGGTTTTACATATGACCCAGAAACTCAAGATTATAAAGAATTTAATTTTGCTAGATTAGTTTTTAATAATTCTATTGGTATGAAAAAGTTTTCTTATTTATTTGAAAATAATGAATTAGTTATTCCAGGAGTTACAACTAAACCTACAAAATTTAAATTATATGAATCAAATATGACACCAATGTTAAGATGTTTTCATATTAGAAAAATCAGTGGGTGTTCATGGGTATCAACAACAAATTATAAAAAAGTAAATAAAGAAGAGAAAAAAGAATCTAGATGTGATATTGAAATTAAAGTTGATTGGCAAGAACTTGCACCAATTAAAAAAGATAGAAATGCACCATTTATTATTGCATCTTTTGATATTGAATGTTTTTCACACGACGGACAGTTTCCACAAGCATCAAGGAAAAAAGATGTAGTTACACAAATTGGAATAACTTATACTAAACTTGGTGAATCATTACCATATAGAAAATGGATTGCTTGCTTAGAACAAACAGATCCTATAGATGGTGTTGAAGTTGTTTCATGTGAAACAGAAAAAGAAGTTATTGAAGCATGGATTGATGAATTAAATCAATATGACAGTGATATTATTACAGGATATAATATATTTTATTTCGATGAAAAATATTTATATGATAGATGTGATAAAATATTAAATTTAAAAACAGATGTTAGTTATATATCTAAATTAAAAAATAGATCTTGTAACTTTAAAGATATGAAATTAGAATCTGCTGCATTAGGTCAAAACTTGATGTATTTTTGGGAAACACCTGGAAGAATTCATATTGACTTAATGAAAGATATTCAAAAAACTTATAACTTACCTAGTTACAAATTAGATTTTGTTGCTTCTAACTTTATTAGAGGTGAAGTATTATCTTATAAAAAACTAGACGACGATAATTATTTTGAATTAACTTGTAAAAATGTCGATGATATTCAATTAAGTGATTATATTCATATTGAAGTTATTAAAGGTTTTGTTTCTGATGAAGTTGGAGAAAAATACTTAGTAACTGAAATTGATAAAGCAAATAAAATTATTAAAATTAAAGGTGATGCTATTTTAGATGCTGAATTAGAAATATCTAAACATGGTGGAACTATTTGGTGGTCACAAGCAAAAGATGATGTAGGACCTAAAGATATTTTTAGAATGCAAAATGAAGGTTCTAGTCAAAGAGCTATAGTTGCTAAATACTGTGTTAAAGATTGTAGTTTAGTTAATCTCTTAATGAATAAACTTGAAGTTGTTACTAAAAATATTGAGATGGCTAATGTATGTTATGTACCACTTAGTTATCTTTTTATTAGAGGACAAGGAATTAAATTATTCTCTTTATGTTTAAAAGAAACTAGAGAACAAGGATTTGTTTTTCCTGTTATTAAAGTTAAAAAAGATAAAGATGGTAATTTAGAAAAAGAAGAATCATATGAAGGTGCTATTGTTTTTGATCCAGTTGCTCAAATTGATTATGAGGCTAATTCTACTAAGGATTATGCATCACTATATCCTTCATCAATTATTCATAAAAATATGAGTTGGGAAACTAAAATTACTAATCCTAATTATGATAACATTGAAAATATTACATATTTTAATGCATCATACAAAGAGAATGATGGTTCTACTAAATATATTAGATATGCTAAAAAAGAAAATAAACTTGGTATTGTTCCTTCTATTTTAACTAATTTATTAAGTGAACGTAAAGCAGTTAAAAAATTACAGAAAACAGAAAAAGACCCATTCAAATGGAAAATCTTAGAAGCAAAACAATTAGCAGTAAAAGTTACTGCGAATTCATTATATGGTCAGTTAGGTGCAGCAGTATCACCAGTTGCAGATAGAGATGTTGCAGCTTGTACTACTTCTACTGGTAGAGAAATGTTATTACTTGCTAAAAAATATGATGAAGAAATTTTACCATGGTTAATTAATGGATTAAAAGATGCATACTCAAATAATGATATGGACCGCGTTAATAAATTATTAGACTATGAATTAAAAGCAAGAAATGATACAGAACTTATTGAACAAATTGAAAAGTTCTGCAAAGAATCAACTGATGGCAAAACCATCCAACCAGTTGTAAGGTATGGGGATAGTGTTGCTAATTATACACCTATATATATTAAATATAATAATCAAGTTGAAATATTAACTATTGAACATCTTGGTGAAAAATATGGTAATAATAAATGGGTAAAATGTATTGAAGATGGAAAAGAAGAAAAAGAATTTTGCGAATTATCAAATATTGAATCATGGACTGATAACGGATGGACTAAATTACATCGTATTATTAGACATACATTGGCACCTACTAAAAAAATGATTCGAGTTTTAACACATACTGGATTAGTTGATGTTACTGACGACCATTCATTAATTTTAAATACTGGTGAAGAAATTTCACCAAAAGATATTAAAATAGGAACAAAACTATTACATAATAAATTAGTAATAGAATCAGATACAAATATAAATAAAATAACTATTGAAGAAGCAGAAGTAATGGGTTTCTTTTTTGGTGATGGAAGTTGTGGTTATTATGATTGTGAATCTGGTAAAAAACATTCATGGGCTTTAAATAATGCATCCATTATATTAATTGATAAATATGTTGAATTATGTAAAAAAGCATATCCAAAATATAATTGGGTTTATATGGATACATTAGAAAGTTCAGGTGTTTATAAAATTTCACCAAGAGGAAAAGATATTGTTTCTTTTGTTACTTATTATCGTTCAAAAATGTATTATAATAGTTGTAAAATAATTCCATATGAAATTTTATCAGGTTCTGAAGCAATTAAACAAGCTTTCTGGAGAGGAATGTATGATGCAGATGGAGATAAAGATATTAATGGTTATACTAGAATTGACCAAAAAAATCAAATTAGTGCTGCACATATTACTTCATTAGCATCTAGTTTGGGTTGGAATGTATCTATTAATACTAGAAGTGATAAAGAAAATGTTTATCGTATGACAATGACAAAATCTCCTCAACGAAAGAATCCATTAGCAATTAAAAAATTACATGAAATTAAATATGAAGGATATGTATATGATTTAACTACAGAGAATCATCATTTTGCTGCAGGTGTTGGAAATATGATTGTTCATAATACTGATTCAGCATTTGCATGTTTCCGCTTCAGAGATAATGTTACATTAGTTTCACCTGAAAAATCACTTGAATTATTTAAACAGATTATTAAATTTGGTAAAGAATTAATTAGACCATTTTTAATTGAAAGTGAACGTGAATTATTTGTTAAATATTATGAACAGTATTTTTCTGATGAATTAATTAATGAATTAACATTACCTAAACCACCTAAGTGTCCTCCTCCTCCTAGTCATAATAAAATTATATTACCTATTGATGACCGTATTAAACAATTTTTACAAGAATATATTCAAGAAAATTATTTTGCATGGTTATGGACTTTACAAGAAATTGTAACTAAACAATATGATAATATTCAAATTAAGTTATTTAATTGGGCAGAGTATTTATTAGGTAAATACAGACTTGAATATAATAACTTGGAAGAAACTAGAAAAGATGAAGTTATTAATCCACTTGTTGATAGAATACAAATGGAATATAGTATTGGAATTAATAAATATAAATGGTCTTTACCATCTGATACATTTATTACTAGTATTTCAACAATGATTCAAGAAATATTTAATAAAGAATTAACTAAATCTGAGGATGAAGTATATAGACTTACTAAAAAGTTTTTACAAGAAACTTTAAAAGAAGAATGGTTATTTGCTGAAGAATCACATGATGCTAAAGCAACTATTGAAAAACGTCAATTGAAAAAAGAACGTAATTTTAATGAAAAACAATTATCAGAATTAATAAGAACATTTTTAGAAAATAATATTAAAGTAACATTTGATAAATATAAAAATGAACATGTTAATAAAATTACAAACTTTGTAAAAGATGTATTACAAGATAATTGGATTCAACCATGGTGGGATATTGTTGATGGTAATAAAGTATATAAAATGAAATTTTATTCAGGTGGTATTCCAATTATTGATAAAAGAACATTAGAATTATCAATGGAATTAGGAATTTTATCTGGTGAACTTGTTAAATCAAGATTACCATTTCCACATGACTTAGAATATGAAAAAACATTTTGGCCGTTTTTAATATTAACTAAAAAACGTTATGTTGGTAATAAATATGAATTTGATCCAAAAAAATATAAACAAGATTTTATGGGTATCGTTTTAAAAAGACGTGATAATGCACCTATTGTTAAAGAAGTATGCAGTGGTATTATTGACCATCTTATTAATAAAAGAGATCCTGAAGGAGCAAAAGAATTTACTATCAAATGTTTAGAAAATATGTTTGAAGGCAAATATGATATTAAATACTTTTTACAAAGTAGAACTTTAAAACTTAAAGAATCATATGCAGATTGGACTAAAATTGCACATGTATATTTATCAGAACAAATTGCAATTAGAGACCCTGGTAATAAACCACAATCAGGTGACCGTATTGAATTTGCTGTAATTGTTCCACCTGCTAATGAAGACCCTAAAAAGAAATTTTTACAAGGTGAAATGATTGAGATTCCATCATATATTAAACAACATAATATTCCACTTAATTATATGTTTTATATGAAAAATCAAATTATGAAACCTGCATTACAATTTCTAAAATTAGTTGATCCTAATGCAGAAAATATATTTTTAGCTATGGAAGAAAAATACGGTAATGTTAAACCTAAGAAAGAACCTAAACCAAAAGTGGTTAAAGAAATTAAACCTAAAAAAGAATCAAAACCTAGAGTTGTTAAAATTAAAAATACAGCTTCTACATCAATTACAGATGTAGTTAAAACTAGTAAAAAACGGGTTAAAAAAAATTCTAATAAAGTTGATGCATTGGTTATTCAACAAGTAGAAGAACCAGTTATTCAACAAGTAGAAGAACCAGTTATTCAACAAGTAGAAGAACCAGTTATTCAACAAGTTATTGAACCAATTACTGAAGTTGTTGAAATTAAGAAAAAGAAAAAATCAAATAAAATTCAAGAATTAATTGAAGAACAGATTCAAGAAGTTGTTGAACCAATTGTTGAAGTAGTTGAAGTTAAGAAAAAGAAAAAAGCAGACAAAGTTCAAGAAGTAGTTGAAGAACCAATTGTTGAAGTTGTTGAAGTTAAGAAAAAGAAAAAATCTGACAAAGTTCAAGAAGTAGTTGAAGAACCAATTGTTGAAGTTGTTGAAGTTAAGAAAAAGAAAAAA
>JACCDO011004019.1_pt1 | contig 19813 bp, 15 predicted proteins | sample 7446101 | NCBI WGS metagenome assembly JACCDO01 (sample SAMN15323440, study PRJNA562643) | freshwater metagenome | isolation source: river surface water | place: USA:Blue River Watershed | collected 2017-08-16
ATATCATGTTTAACAGCACAGGCGAAGTGAGGATCATTGACTTTGGATTATGTAAAAGTATAAAAAACGACGAAGATTGCATCGACTTTAACGGCAAGGGATTTGCATTCAACTTAGCACCGGAGACCTTGATTGATAGGAAGCTTTATAAAGCTTCGGACGTGTGGCAAGCTGGGTCGATACTATATATTTTTCTTTATATGCGGTATCCATTCGAAGATGTTAATGATACAATGGTAACTTTGACTCACTACTCACTCATGCACTAATTAATTCACTCACTAATAGGTTCTCAATAAAATAAAACTAGGAAATTACAATAAGTTACCCATTAGTGCCGATGGGAGGAACCTTTTAGATAGAATGTTTACAATAGATCCGTTACGACGGATTACCTGCCAAGAAATACTACAACACCCTTTTCTCACTAGAAATTGTGATAACAGTGATACTAAAATAGATTTTAATCAAGAATATTATGGTAACACTCCCTCCTACAACTCCTTCTCTCCCTCCTACAACTCACTCACCCACTCACTCTTACTTACTCACTCATTAAGATGGAATTAATAAATGGACAAATAGACGGACAATGAGGAAAATATTCTTAGATAAGTTATACCAAAGAAAGCACCGCCACTTCACGCTCGACTATATATACTCGTCCGCGAAGAAATGCAAATTAATTTTGAGTAATGAAAAATTTTTACGTCTGAAAGATGCTTATATGCAAGTGACGAGAAACAATGCAAGTAAATTGGTGGAAGATGAGTCGACAAACACGTCGTTGTTCAACTTCATAGTAAGTATGTCGGGATCCAAGAGGAGAAGGGACGAGAAACCAACGAGTGATGCGGCGGTCGCATTGAATGATCAAGGAAAGAATAGCAGTGCGCTGACATACAGCTCATTCTCGGATATTATGATGCAGAATGGCCTTGCCGCGTTTGCAACACACGAAGTGTTCAACATATTTGATATGGATAGAGACAACAGAGTAAATTATTTGGAATTTATATTAAATCTCTATCCATTCGTTGATCGCCGGTAGCACCCATCACTCATCACCACCATACACTCACACACTCATACACTCACTCAAGTGACAATGAAAGTAGTAACAGTATTGATGACGAAGCCCGTATGTTCTTCGGTTTGTTTGATATTAATAACGATGGCTGTGTCTCGATCAAAGAGTTTGAAATTATCATCACTCATTTATTAGCGGATTGCGAAGGATTTACGGTGAACCATAAGTTAGAGCAATTATTCAATGTAAGAAACCCTTGCTACTCACTTACTCACTCACCCACTCACACTACAATCGCAGGTGGTCGACGTAGATCACAGTTACAGTATAGATATTGATGAATTTACAAGGTTTTACAAAATGATATTAAACACTAGGGCATCGGACAGCGAAGCCTGCGCCACGAATGAGCTGTGAAGGGACATATACAATGTATTACAATCATATTTTCTTCTGCATTTTCTTGCTCTTACCGCCGTCTTCCACTTCTTTCCTTTTTACACTATCCGCAGTAACAACAGGCGATTTTGGTATTGATTGGAGGCTTAAATAGCTGGATTTGTAGTCAGCAATTGCTGCGTATACCTCCGAAAATGTAGCGAAATCGATCTGATCTGTGAAATTTTCATCAATAATAGCGGAGTTTTGCCGCAGTATTCGCTCAACTATCTCACTCAAATCAGTGTCGACCTTCTTCTGTACCAACTCAAGATCTTCGTCGCATATATCTGGCGTATTTCCAATCAAATCTGTCAAGAAAAATTGAAAACCATCGAATAACTGTGAGTGAGCGAGTAAGTGAGTGAGGGGGTGAGTAAGGCAAGCAAGTTATTGGCTTACCTCTTGCCGGGATATATAGAGATCAGTATTTTTATCAAAAATATCGAAGTACTCTTTGGCTTCCTTCTCTTGGGCTTCCAACGAAATAATTCCGTCACAATCCTTTGAGCGAAACAGCGTTATCATCAGGAAAAACTCAAAATAATCCACGTTATCGTTATTATTGAAGTCGAAGATGTTGAAGACATTCACATTGATCAAGTTTCTCAGCTCTGGAATTCCTAAGTGCGTGAGTGAGTAAGTAATAGGTGCACTAGTGATTGAGTGCGTAGTAAGGTACCCTTTTCTTTGGCAATTGTTTCAATTATTTCAGTAAATTGGTGAAAACAAATATTATACTTAGGCGTTTCATCGTCTTTACTAGAAACTGCAACACTGCAGTTATGATGGCAGCGCTTCTTCATGTACACTTTCAAGAATGTCTCTTTCAAGGCTCTGAAAACACCATTGTCTATGTTAACCTGGGAGTAAGCGCGTGAGTATAAATCGTGAGTAAAATGACAATGAAGTCCATTGACATACCTTTTCAAGCAAGTTTAATTTTTGTAACTGTGCCTTGGCTTCCTTGGAAATAGTTTGCGCGTGCAGAATTCTCTCTTTCAACAATTTGTGGTAGTCCATACTCTTGAATAACTGACAATATTTTGCAGTGCGTAGATCGTCACTGCTTAAATCGTTGTAATTAGTAATGAATTTGTATTGTAATAGGTCTGTTACACTCGGCCGATCAAGTGGATTCTCTTGTAGCATTGCCGATAGTATTTCACGGGTACTATGTGCAAGCATCTGCTCCCGTTCCACCTCTTCATCGCGATTATCAACTCTATAAACTCCACCACGATAGCTACCGCATTGAAGTAATCGGTCCGTAAAGGGATGTTTACCAAGCAAGAATATGTATAAAATAACTCCGAGCTGAAACACATCTGACTTGAATGAGTAGGTGTATTGGCCGACAGTATTCAGAGTAATACTTTCCGGGGCAAGAAAGCCTAGAGTTCCAATCAGTTGCGATGTCATGTGACATGGGCCTTTACATGAATTGCCGAAGTCGATTATACGAATATTTTCTATATTTTGATCATCAGAAAACATGACATTTTCTAGTTTTAGATCACAATGAATAATGTTCTTCGCTTGAAACTCTTCAAGGGTGAATGAGTGAGTAGGAGAGTAAATAAATTTGAGGGAGTGAATACCTTCTACAGCCAATAACAATTGTTTCAATAATTTACTCGCATGTTTTTGACTGAGCATAGGCTCATATGTTCCTACAATCATTCCTGGGCGAAGACCATGAACATCTTTTATATTAATTTTATTCTTAATATATTGATGCAAATGATGTGATAAGCATTCACTAACTTTTACCAACCACTGTTCTTTAAACCTTTATTGATTGAGTAGGCGAGTGAGTGAAAAACAGGAATGTTTTAAAGTAAGTGAGCATGCTTCAGTACCTTTTCTTTCTTGTCACATCAATAGTACTGAGAATACCTTCGTGAGTATCAAGAAAATAACCAAACATTTTGGCGCTATATTTTAATTCATTTAATTTAAAATCTGTTTCTATCTCCTTTTCAATATAGCTTTGCGACGGATTATTATCTGTATAACCCGAGAATTTAAACGCTAAAACCGTTCCATTTTGTCTATGTTTCGCTCGATAACAAACTCCAAATCCTCCTTTATTTAGGAATATGAAATCACAATAATCCTCCCAGTTAATGTGTGGCACACCGTTGGCCCGCACATACTCTGTAAATGAAGCAGAAAGCACACCAGCCATGCACAGTCTTGGTATTTAAAATATTAATTTTGTTTTTTAAAAAATCAAGGAAAAAAAATAGTTCCATCGCCGAAATTAAAATTTTAGTTGGCAGGACTTCGGTAGACTATAAACTACTGATAAATTTGCCTCTTTTAGATTCATACCCTCACCACATTTGTTGCTTCCACCACCACTACTTTTACATATACATATACATATACATATACATATACATTACCTTACCAAAATTGAATTTTTATTCATCATTTGTATTCCAGAGTAATTATTGAGATTGCAGAAACAATTTCCACCCATTCACTTAATTACAAGACTAATTTTTATTTGTTGATTCCTATTATTAGTATTATTTTGTTGGCTCACATGACCGTTTGGAAGAATTAAGGGATTATGGTTCCAAAAAATTCAATACCATACCATAGGCAAAGTAAGGAATGGCGCCTAAGCGTAGTACTAAAGTAGGTGCAAAAGCCGAGGCAGTTACCAGATCTCTCTCTACAAAGCAAAAAATTGATTTAAGAGACTTAAAAAAAGATTTATGGTACCATTATGAGTCAATAAATCTTAAAATACGAAATACAAAACCTCTTGAGGGTGAAGATACGGTTGACAATCAGCATCAAAGAGGTACAGCTGATGAAGATAAAGAGCATGGAGACCTTAAACAATTATTAGAACGATATAAAAATATATATGACTATGATTATGATGTTGATATTGCCAAGGAAGTATTTAAAAAGAATTTAAAAGTTGACGATGAAGATGAATATACAGCATTAATTTGGGCAATAAAACTAAGTTCAAAAGATAATATAAGGTATCTGCACTAGAATGACACATCAACTTACTAACGTACTTACTTACTCACTAATATGTCAGAGATATTGAATTAATGTGCAAGTATTTTTTAAAAAAAGATGAAAATGGTGAACCCGATAAACTTAATTCAATATTAGATTTGGATGAAGAGGGTGGTTGGAACAAATCAACTGCATTGCATAAAGCAGCTGAATATGGTCGGGTAGATGTCATTGAATTCCTAATGAATGAAGGTGCAGATGTTAATATTGTTAATTCTGGTAAATTTACACCATTTATGTTAGCAGCAAGAGATGGTAAACACGAAGTTGTTGAAAAAATTATACAAATGTCTAATAAAAAGAAAATAGAGTTGAAAATATTTCATAATGATCGATTTCGAGGACGATTTACCGATTTAGCACTTGCCTGCAGTCGCAGTGATTCTGCCGATGGTAAGAATCATATTGATTCTGGAGACCACATCAAGGTTGTTAATTATATTCTAAACCATACCGACGATACTAGAGCTAAGAAAGTTCTAACTGCTCCTAATAAGTTTGGTAAAACACCATTGTTAATTGCATGTGAAAACGGATTAAAAGAAATAGTCAAATTAATTATTGACAAAATGAAGGCATTATTTACCGAAGAAGAGTTTCGATTAGAAATTAACCGTTTTAGTTTTTTAGCAAAGACTGCTTTGCATCTTGCAATCTCAAATAATCCAAATATTCGAGATAAAAATTCAGAAGATACAGGTAATCACTCCCTTATTCAAATTATTTATCAGTCATAACTCACCCCTTCACTCAAGATACGAGTATCATTGAAATGCTATTAGAGAATGGTGCATGGAGCGACCGTGTTCAATATGACTGTAGAATGGAGAAGTCAGATCCCAAGTATAAATGGCTACAGGTACTTACTTACTTATGCAATACTAAACCTATTCTATTCCTCACTGATTCATACTCCTTCTCCCACTCACTCAGGTGTATAATTATATCACGAGCAATATAGATGAGAAAATATACGAGGTGATCGGTGAAAACGGACAATGTGAAAAAGATGAAGAATATAGTGATTTTCTGAAGACTTACAATAATGGTAAGAGAGCAGCATCAGCACTCTCCATTCTGTGTGAGAATAAATTTTTCATGTATGAACCACGAAAAATTGCTATTTTCAAATTATTGAAGGAAAATGCACAAAAAGAAGAAATAAATAGCAGCAAAATATTCAACAATGAAAGAGTTGATGACCACAATATAGGGCAATTATGTGTGATGTACGAGCCAAAATATTATAAAGAAAAAGAGATAAAATTACTCGTTGAAATATTGGATTGTGTTGCAGATGAAAATATGCTCGACTTTCAAAATCAATCGAGATTAATACTTGCAAAAGATGAACGAAATGGTGGTAAGAATTGTCTTCACAAAGCTTGCAGCAAAGGAAACATTGGTGTTATTAGTGTGTTAATCGATAAAATTATTGAATCCATACAGTATGAGGAAGGCGACCAAACACAAGATCGAGGAAGCAGTTACACAAAAGTATTAGCCACCAGAAAATTTATGGAAATGAATTATTTAACACAAAAAGATCACAACAACATGAGTTGTATGGACTATTTATGCCAGTACTATACCAAGTCGGACCAGCATCGCAAAGATCTCGAGTATTTATTCGAAGTAGCACTCGACGGTCCTGAACATAAATTTTATTTATTAGAAATGTTTCCCAAGATTCTCAATGCGTTGCCTAATCCCAGTATTATTATGAATGATGAAATGATGGAATTTATATTTAAAAAGTTATTTCGTAACCGAAATCAACAGTCATCCAAGTCATTTTTTCACTATGGAAAATATGCAGATGTAGCTTTGTTTGATACACTAGTGAATATTGCTGTTGCACTTAAATATTGTGCAAAAGAAAAGCGAATGGGTCGACAAATATTAGAAGAAAAGGCACAACAAGTTACTAAAATGATTGTAAAATGCATTCAATCACAGTCCATGGACTACACGAGTAATATTGCGGACTTGTTCCGTTATGGATTAGATGTTCGTGAAGTCGATGCAAATGAGACCTCTATGACAGAGGAAACAAATGATGTCAGCGAGTTACGACTAGCACTTACCTTGATGTCTGGTCCGTTGAGAAAATGCATTGAATACGACTTGATAGATGTGCTAGGTACAGCCCAAATATCACCCTATATTGAGAGAATTTTTACAATTAATTTGAAAAAAGGCGTAGTTAAACCTATTTCAGATACTACAAATCTCATTCAATTACGATCTAATTGCTTGTACTACCGCTACTGTCCAATTATCATGTTTATCTTTGAGTGCTTGAGTAAAATTTTCTTTTTTGCACTTGTTGTGATAGTAAGCATGTACCCTAGTAGTGAGAGTGATAATTCAACTACATATAACTATAGTGAAATGCTGTTGATAACCTACTTGATTGGTGGAATTATGTATAATAGTAGTGCGGCTTTCAATGAATTAGAGTATCGCACCGAGATGAAAGCAAGAGAACAATTTACAATCAAATTTCTTGTTGCTGTGGCAATATTCTTGGGTATTTTGAACAACTATACCATAGATATAGCACTAATATTCACCGGTATTTATGGATTATTCATATGGTTACCCGATATAATCAAATGTTTTAAAGTTAAAGGGCACAAGATATTTAGATATGGCACAATTAGTTCTGCTATCAGCGACAATTACAACTGGTATCGGGAGTTTACTGTGAAGCTTCTCCAACAATCATTCCAAGATCCCTGGAGTTTCTTGGAATCTATTTCATTAATTTTGGTATTTATATGGTTTTTACATCGAGAATTCTCATCGTCTGCTTCTATTTTAAATACTATATTATCAAAATTGCAAGACAAGAACGGGAAGGCCACTTGGATCATGAAACATATTAGAGCCGATTACAATATAAGTACAAGTATCTTAGCATCAATTGATGTATGTCGTGCGTGTCTTAATTCATTACTAAACTTTCTCTACAGTGTGATTAACTTACTTCCAATGGGGACTTACATATTGGATTTCTGTGCTAGTATTATACAGTGGATTAATGGTCACGTGGTTAGTCCGATGGATATATTTGGAGTAGTAACTAACTTTCATTCTAATGTATCAGCAGCAACATCAGTCCAATGGCAACGATTTATTCTCTCATTAACGAAGATTACATTGGCATTTCATATACTACGATCTATGTTGTATGTAGAAATTTACGGTTCACTCACCATGTCTTTATTTGAAATGATGAAAGATGTTAAAGCATTTTTAGTTGTGTTTGTTATCCCATTTACAGGATTTGTTTTTGCTGCATATTCGGTGGTTGGTTATTCAGCTCATTATGCATTACCAGACGAAATTTTGAATGTAAGAGAGGTATTACAAATATTCTTACCTTCAATTGCACTAAATGATACCAATGAAGATAGTGATATTAAACCACCTAAAGATATCTTCAATGATGCAGTGCTTAAAATAATTATTGTTACATTTGAAGTTGTTATATCTGTTGTACTCACGAACCTATTAATTGCTCGAATGACTAAAAGTTATGAAAAAATTGAATTATCAGCATTTAATAAATGGATTGCCTCAAAAGCTAAAATAACTATGGATTTATTACTGGTACAAGAGCGTCCATCAGCTCGAATGCTTCCACCACCATTGAATATTATCACCATTATAATTTCAATATATGAGGTAATATCTGATATGATATGGAAAGAAATTAGTGATATAAAAGACGCAATATTTGGTATCGAAAAACTTACACTTAGTAATATGCAGAAACATAATCATTTATCATATTCTCGTTCTATCTCGTCATCTATGGGTAGAGATGATTACGTGGGTAAAAAAAGTAAAAATAATTTATGGAATGATATTACCAAAATATTTTCTTGGAAATATTGGTTTCCTTCTTTCAAGGATTCGCGTGGGAATATGATATATTTTTCAATCACCAGTTTTGTTGCGGATGTCATAATATGTTTGATTTTACTTCCATTTACCCCATTTTATGAAATTTCATTACTTTCAAGTGAAATTACCAAGGCAACAATCAATAGTGCATATAAAGTAATGTTACAGCTATTTATTACCCTCTGTTATCCCTTGTTCTACAGTATTTACATTGGTATAATTATTAAAGAATTAATACTGCGGTTACGTACTAGTGTTACTCGTTTAGTATCATTTAATAATCATTTAAATGAATCAACGAATTCATCAGAATTATCAAGAATAGAAGCAAAAAATAAAGAATTTAAAAATGTCAAGGAAGTTTTTTGGGGTACATTATTAAAAGAATCATATGATGTTGATGCTGATGATGGAGGATCTAATATATACGATGCTGTTAAATCCATGTATAGAGGTATACATATATTCACACATATATTCATTCAATAAAATTAATTATTATTATTCATTAGGTTGGTTTAAAGCTTACGGTGTAGCATCATTTGTAACATCAATCGTTGGTAATGGAGTGAATATGTACATGCTTATAAAATTTATTTATTCATACAAATCTGATGATGGTGTCAATCAATTTTTATTTACACAATTTGTAAAATTGATTTTATGTTGGATCAAGACTCACCTTGTTGCTGTTTTGATTGAGTTTTTCATGGTATTTATTCGTGGTATTTATGATTATACTTCAAAAAATACAAACAAACAATCACTTCCTGAATCAGCTGATGCATATCAACCAGGTACAGCAGATCTAGAAAAAATTAAGCAATATTATAACGGTAGTGTGAAAGTTAAGATTGAAAGACTTCATGTTGAGGTAATGATTATTCTTCTTCTTCTTACTACTATTATTATTAATATATATAATTATTATTAGGATCCATTACCATTGTCTCGTGGTGTACAACTTAGCCGTGAAATAAGACCATATGTTGTAGTATATTTTGGTAATAATGGTATGGATGCTAAAAACAATGAAAGTAGACGCAAGACCAAGACAATACCTGTTGAAAAAGATAAAAAAGGTAATTTTAAAGTTGATATATATGAAGAATTATGGTTCAAAAATGAAAAAGAAGAAAGTGGTGAAGATCCATCATTGAAATTTGTAGTGTGGAATAGGCATATTGGTGATAATAATGGCAATGGAAAAGATTCTGAACCATTATATTATGCAGCAATACCAAAATTTGAAGAATGGATTGCTAATGGATTGTATCTTGGACGAGTTCAATTACATCGATATGGTCATCATGATGATGATACAAAATTAAAAAATTGTTATATTCAAGTTACATTTGAAGTCAAATATAGTAAAGAAACAAATATTTACAGGTATTACTATTACTATATATCTATTATTATATATTTATTTACTTTTCTTATAGTGCAAATTTATATCGTGCAACAAGTAATACTAATAATAAATCTAAATTATTGAATAAAAGTGATAGAAGAAAGAAAAGTAGTATAGTAGATGCACCAATTGCACGACAACATTCGAATACGACATATAGTGATGGTACCAAGGAAAAATATAAAAATGATTTTGATTGTCAATATTTAGAAGGTTATAATAATGAAAAAGATATGTTTAAAGGTTGTGATATATCTACTAAAATTGAAATTGAAGGAAGAGAAGTTGAATTTGAAGGACATATTGGTGAATATAATGAAGTAACACAATGTTGGATGATTTCATCATGGAAATCAAAACGTCGTTATATAGCGAATGATGAATCACGTCGTGAATTATTAATGTTACCATCAATCATATATAAAAATGATTTACTAAAAGATGATTCTTATAAAATATATAAAGTGAATAAAAAAAATAAAGATGTTTTAAATAATTTTCAATTTTTTAGAAAAATTGAAAGAGATTATATGTATAATAGTAATAGTAATAAAAGAGATGATGAGGACGAGAAAGAAGAGGAGGGATAGTAAATTAATAATTGTTTAGAAAGTATTTTGTTAAATTTTAGTAGAAATTATTATATTATATTATGTGATAGTCATTTTTAATTAACTTATATGTGTACATATATAATAAATTTAAAATTCATCATATCGCACAGTATTATTCATATTGATATATAGTATGCATGGAAAAATATCTGATGTACTACGTATTATTATGATCTGGGATAAATATATTGTGACTATATATATATAACATATTACCAAAAAGGTATACATACTAGCTAAAAAAAGCAATTGCAATAGTTACACTGTTTTAAAAAAAGTGACGTGCATTTTAGTAGACACACAAGCAGATATGTTGATAGAAGTGTAACTTGAGGTCAAAAATAACGACAGACGCCGGGCAATACTACTGTTTATCAATTCTACCAGTATAATTTATTCATTTTCAGTCATCATTCATTCATCGCAGAGACTTCATTCAGAGCTGGAACACCAGTTTATACACCTCTATATATTTTAAAATTATACTATAGAAAAGAAACTCATATCATCATTCATCAGTAGGTAGAAGATTCTATATATTGCCTGCCGCGCGCTTGATTACCTACCACAATGAAGGAAACATTTCATTGTTTTGGATTATATTTATAAAATACCTACGGTACCGGTATCTTGGTACATATATCTGTCTCGCAAATGGTAAACGCTTTATCGCCGTCAATCAGTAATTCCTTGATTGTTCCTTCTTCAGTGTGTGAGTCAGTCAGATCTCTTTAATCTTTTATTGGGCAAGGATTTTTGCCGAAACAAAAAATTAAAGAAAATTTAAGGAAAATTATTGCAAAAAGTTAAAGAATGTTCCTCTTGAGAGAATCGAACGCTCGTTCCATCGGCCACAACGATGTGTCCTGTGTGGGGTGTACCTAACCACTAGACGAAAGAGGAGGCATAGATGCGACCTTCGTAACGGAGAACTGGTATAAAACTTCTTTGCAAAGTAATGAGCACAAGTGGATGGGCGGTCCCGGGGTCCCGAGAAAAGAAGAGACTAAACTAAACTTACGAGTTCAAGCTAAGATACTAAGTTTCTATGCACTATTTTTAAATAAGTACATTTCTACATACTTTCTATGTATTTCAAAAAAAAAAATAGAAATCAAAGGTATTAAAAATTAATATATGGATACATAATATATGTATAAATTATAGTATATATTTCTTGAATCTATCCACTCAATCCATGTATTATCAAATAAATATTTCCAAAATTAAATTATTAATAGTTCCGTTTTTATCACTCCCTCGCAAAGTTCGAAGAAGAATATTCATTTTTTTCGACTTCGCGCAGTTCGCTATATATCACAATAACAATTAAATCATTATATACCTAATTATATATATCATTCATGTTCATATTTATGTAGATTAATTATGTTGTTTCTAATAATAATTATATATATGACATATATCACATATAAAATTGAATGTGCCACTACAATAGTACAATTATCAACAATATCTACAACTGCGGGTTCTGGTAGTACACTATTTTCTGGTGATGGTGGTTCTGCAACAAATGCAGGTATAAGAAGTCCAAATGGTATAGTATTTGATTCAAATGGTAATTATTATATAAGTGATACTACACGTGTACGTAAAATAACAATATCTACTGGAATAATATCTACATATGTAGGTACTGGTAGTACAACATATAATGGTGATGGTGGTATTGCATCAAGTGCTTCACTTCTTTCTCCAACTGGATTAGCTATTGATACATCAAATAATATATATATTGCTGATAAAGGAAATAATCGTATACGCAAAGTTATTTCCTCAACAAGTATAATATCTACTATTGCTGGTACAGGTAATACAGCTACTAATGGAGAGGTTAGTGCAGCAGATAATATTGCTGCAACATCAGGTATATTATATGGTCCTGCTGGTATTGCAGTAGATTCTTCTGGTAATTTATATATTGGTGATTTTAATAATCATCGTATACGTAAAGTTACTTCCTCAACAAGTATAATATCTACAATCGCAGGTACTGGTACTGGTGGTTACAGTGGTGATGGATTACCTGCTACAAGTGCAACAATCAAAAGACCATATAATGTTAATCTTGATGCTTCAGGTAATATATATTTTGGTGATTATAATGGAAATAATGTAATTCGTAAGATTACTGTATCAACTGGTATTATTAGTACAGTAGCTGGTAACAAAAGTGGTAATGGTGGCTATAGTGGTGATGGTGGTGCTGCAACTAGTGCATCATTAAATTATCCAGCAGATGTAATTTTAGATGATTCTGGTAATTTATATATAACTGATTATAAAAATAATCGAATCCGTAAAGTTGATATTTCAACTGGTTTGATTTCAACTGTTGTAGGTACAGGTGCAAGTACTGCAACGTCAATTGGTGATGGAGGAGCTGCTACTTCTGCTATTATCAATGGTCCATTATTTTGTCGTTTTGATAGTTCATATAATTTATATATCTCAGAAGCTGATGGAAATCGTATAAGAAAAGTAATATCAGTTACGAATAGCCCTACAGTTACTCCAACAACTATTACACCAACAAGAACACCAACTGCAAATCCAACTTACATACCAACTGTTAGACCCACCATAACTCCTACAATAACTCCTACAACAAAACCCACATTTTCACCAACTTTTACACCAACAAGAACACCCACATTTTCACCAACAAGAACACCAACAAGAACACCCAGTAAAATTCCAACAGTGAGGCCGACCATTATTCCAACTACAATGGTTCCTACTATTACACCAACTTCAATACCAACTTCTATTCCAACTTTAATACCAACATCCATTCCTACTATTACACCAACTTTAGTTCCAACTGAAATTCCTACAAATATTCCTACTCCAATCCCTACAGAAGCGCCAACATTTATGCCGTCATTTGAACCAACATTTGCACCTACCGCAGTAGTGGATGAGAATGCCACCGCCCTAGTACTTGCATCCTTTGGTAGTGGTGTCTGGAATAACCCGAATACTGCCGTATCAGGTGCAGCGGTTAGCTCTGATGGTGAGCTATATCTGAGTGATTCAGGAACACAAATGATTATGAAATATGATACCAATGCCGCCACGTGGGTGAGTTACATTTCACCAAATAATATCTCATTGAATTCCTCGTTATCTATTTTTATACCGAAATCAAACCGGCGAAGATTGAGCTATTCTATATCTAGTAGTAATGTTCTTGTTACTGATACAAACAATAACCGAATCTTGCTGTGTAACGGAACAAATTCCTGTTTCGAATACGTGTCTCCATCACTAGGGTACACTCCATACTCTGCGGTAGTCAGTTCTAAGGATGGATATGTTTACTTTCGAAGTACTAGTAAAATAGTGAAATGCACTGGGATCAATGTATGCAGCAACCATATATCGACGTCGATGACTTTACAAGGAAGAAGCGTGACCGCCGGGTATAACATCGCTATTGATGATTACGGGTATGTGTTTTTCCAAGATACAGAAGCAAGAAGAATAGTAAAATGTAAAACTGGTTCATCAACAGCAAATTGCGCAGAATATACTAGTGCAGATACATTGTATGACAATGTTACTCTTGGGAACTACAGCTTGAACACAATTGGCGTCGATAGCTTTAGATCTTGGGTATACATCAGCGACATCGACAACAGTCGCGTGATACTCTGTAAAGGTGCGTCAGACTGTAGCATCATAATGTCGTCTGTTACTTACATTGCAAATGTCGAGTTCACCTCGCCGTCGTGCTTTACTATTGACAGCAACGGTGCAATCTATGTGGTTGACATGACCAGAGTTATCTTGTACTTGGAACAGGGTGTTGTTATAACTGATGCACCCACTAAAGTGCCTACTTTTTCCCCAACGGGTGAGCCAACATTTGCTCCAACGAAGTACGTCTATAGTTTGTATGATCCGTTGTCTTTGGGAGTGTACGGCAGTATATTAGCTCTGTCTATCTTCATATGGCTGTGTCTGCTTATTGTGATGGTCATCTTCTCACTGAGTCAGACCAACGATCGATCATTTGAAGCATCCAAGAAGCTCAGTCCCGCGGTTTATATCATCGCATTTTGTGCCATGGTGCAGTTAACTGATTATATTTATTGGTTCACTGTTTCATTCAAAAATGGATTTCTTTTCATTGTTTATGGCGGGATTTTGTTTGTTTTCCCAACTATTCCATTCATATACGAGTTGTACCACTTACGCGCGACCCCAAGTATGTTTCTAGTCTACTATCCCGGCAAAGCTTTTGCAAATAGCTGGGTAGGATTGTATGGAATATTTTACTTCTGGTTGTCGATGGATCCAGCGGGACATCCCCTCTATATCGTGCGTCACCGGTACAAAGTAACGTACCGCAATATTGGATTTCACTTTGCAGAGCATGAAAGCATACCCAAACTGGTTTATTTCGTTCTTTCGTGGGTTATCCTTATCATTCTGCAGGTCGTCTCGCTCTTTCCATTTTATTTGTGGTGCCTGCTACTCACGCCTTACTTCACGTTCTTGTTCATCACGGGAGTATTTGCCTATCAATTTAAATTTATGAGTTTTAGTTCGGTGTGGAATTTATGGTTTAAATATTGGGTTGGTCACGCAGAAAGGTTTGAGAAAAGTGTCATCGATAATGTGGACACGGATCACTTGAACAAGTCAATCTTTATGTACTTCATTGTTGCATTAGGTCCTATCTTAGGGACTCAATTTTATAATTATTTCCATGCCACAGGTACTCACTCACTCACTTACTTACTCACTCACTTACTTACTTACTTACTCACTCACTCACTTTAGATGCTGAAAAATTACAATTTTTATACACCTTTCCACCTGTAGTTAGCAGTGTATTATTTCTCGGGTCTTGCATTCGTTACTCGTATTGGGTCTTGTACAAAGGAACCACTCTGGGGGATGTGCCCGTTAGATTATCATTTGGTAGTGATGCGCATCTGGACAATCACAAAGAAACAAAAAATGTTCGATTAGTGAAGAATTACGACCGCAAGAAAATTCTGTTGAAAATTGATCATTTAATTGAGAATTATATTTTAGGTGCGTTCTGTCCCCACTCGTCTTCACCTTACTCACTCACTCACTTACTCACTCACTCACTTACTCACTCACTTACTCACTCACTTACTTACTTACTTACTTACTTACTCACTCACTTACTCACTTACTCACTTACTCACTTACTCACTTACTCACTTACTCATAACTTATGCAGAAGAAATCGATAATTGGGGCAAGTCTGTGGATCGCGTCATTTCTGGCCACTTAAAAGCTATAAAAAGTGAAGAGAAACAGAAAATATTTGAGCATAAGAACAAATTAATCGGTCGATTACGCAAGTTCAAGTACCACATCTGTCGCGAGGACGCAGCTAACGAAGTGTGGCGGTTGCTCATGACTAATTGTGCCGATTTACAGCTGATTCGTTGGTTGCAGCAACAGGAGATCACTGAGCCGTCGCAACTCATAAGTATTGACCCTAAATTACGCGAAGAATTAATCAAACAGATACCGCGAGGTGAAAACGACACGGCGGTGAAGAGGAAGATCCGGACGTTGCTGGCATTGACCTTTATCGACAACAATGAGTCGATTAATATCCGGAGTATTGCGAAGGATGCCGGTAACAGCACTGACAATGCCATTGATGTCAACCGGATTTCATTGAATGTGGCCAGTTCAGACAGGAATGAGCACATGGTTTTAGATGACGAAGTTGCTGGTAATGACGAGGTTGCAGGTAATAATGACGACGCGATGCTCGATGACGTGCAGTCAGCCAACTCCCAGTCGGTGTCCGTTAAATCAGCGTCCGTCGCATCGCAGTCGACGAAATTTGTCAAAGGAGGATCTGTCAAGGCGGGTTCTAAGGCAGATCCTTTTGTGGATAGAAACAGTGATGATGAAAACGAGTAGAATACCTTACATATTATCAATTTGTTACATAAAACACAAAATATTAGTTACACGTTTGGCAGCTTGCCGCAATCGGCAACGTACTCAAGAGTGATGTTCAACCCCAGGTTGTTCACTGCCTTGGAAGCCTTCCTGAATCCTTCACCATACACATCACTGGGATCCGTTTCTATAGAATATTTAAAATACTTGTCTAATGGTCTGCTATTTCCTTCGAGTGACATATCAAACGTCAGTATCTCGTCAGCAATCCACTGGCAGAGTCCCTCTTCGCACTGAGCATCTATGTTTAATGGAAATGATTTGGTCAACTTGATATAAGCATGAAATAGTTCGTGTGCTAGAATCGATAGTGTTAACTTGTAAGGTAGTCCTGTCAATACTAATACTACCGTTACGTCTCTAATCTGCTCTATTCGGTGTATCCTGGGGGCTTGCCATATCACTTGCCCGTACTGATTTATCTCAATCCCACCTTGCCTTACATGTTTAATCTCACCAACTGATGATAAAGTCAATCCACGACAAATTGCCTGATTGTGAGATCCGATTTCGTTCTTTCTTTCGTTTAAACAAGTTAAATCAACAGCTAAAATGGGTACATTATGTATGTCGTTTGGTAGTACCAGATGTAATTTTTCGGTAAAAAATTTAAATATTTTATTTTTTAAAGGTTGTAATTCTTCACTATCAAAGATTGCTGTACTAATGCACTCAACACAACTAAAACGTCCATCTGGCAACGATACGTAGTTCTCTTTCGATGCAAATGGTTCTTTTCTTGAACATGAAAAACAACGTTTTATGGTTGAATCATTGCCATGTGCTTGACAGTATATTTCATCAGGGAAAAAATGATGCTTCATATAAATACCACGTATACATGACTTACATACACTACATTTTTTACCAAATAACTCCTCAAAGCATGGCGAATGATACACATTGTCTTCATGAATTGTAAATACATCACTAATTAAATTATTACAACCAGCACAACGAAAGCATGCGGTGTGATACTTTCGCCCCTTCGTTTCGAGGCAAGAATGAGTCAATGGCTTGTTACAACTACTGCATATGTCAGCAGGTGGTCTGCTATTCCACAAACCAAATCCACTTGTTCTAACTTCTTTCGACAGACTATCTCCCCGTTGTAATGCTAGCGCGAAAGCATAATCACTCTCTTCACTTTTCTTCGCCTTCTCAATCCTCAGTCTTTCCTCGTGCTCCTGCAGTGATAATGACAAAGCATGCTGTAAGTCACTATCACTATTCATTTGCACCCTTAAACATAATTTCTGTTTTCCAATTGCAATTTTTTCCATCCGGAATGCAAAAGAATTTCACATGCAGATCGAATCCAGAAGGAATGGCTTCGGACATGATTCTTGCTAGAGAAATACTAGGATAGAGGTATTTGCAGTAACAGACTAATAGGCTTATTAGAAATTCTAAGTGTAAGTGAATAGGAATGAGCTTTAAATAAAAAAAATGCAGTAATCAATAACAATGACTAGTGATTCCAATAGCAATAGAATCATGGGTATGAACAGGACTAAGTGGTATGTTTACATGAGTCTTTTAGCATTGGTTGCTCTATGCATTAGCAACATTAGCTTTTTCAGTAACAATAATGATTTCAGCAAAAGTACAGGTTACCAAACCATTGTAAAAGATAAAGTGAAATTTTATTCATTTCCAGAATGTTCAAGTATCTTGGAGAAGATAAATACAATTACTGCAACTAGAATGATGTACCATGGTCTCTTAGAGACAAGTTATGCTACCGACGATATTGAGTTTGCTGGTTATTGTTTATCCGTTAGTTATTGCGTAAATAATGCTAGATTAATGAAGCGTATGGAGGAGATATGCCCTAAAATACTGGTTTTAGATATAGGCGATTCGCCGAAAACACAAAAAGTTCATTTTATGAATACTAAGGTGCATTATCTGGTATCCAATTGTCGTACTCAATATTTCCGACAGAAACTAGACATATGCACTCCGTTAGGCGTTAGAAAATCGTTGACATGCGCAAAGAATAACTTGGCCAGGCAATATGTTGCATCTTTTGTAGGACAGATTTATATAAAAAATAACGGTAGACACAGGTATACATTAAAAATGTTGAATCAAACGAGTGATGTGCTCATAAAATTCTCTTGTGATCAACTAACAAATACAATTATGCTGGATTCGTACGGATCAAAGTATTTACGTGACGCATGTGATGAATACGAATCGTCAATACAACCCACCGATTACTGCCAGTCAATGAACGCTACATTCATCTTGTGCCCTGGAGGACGGCAGCCCCCGTCGTATCGATTTACGGAGGCATTAATAGTCAACTCGATCCCTGTTCCCTACTACGAGAGCTTCGACAAAGACGTACCTCTGCCGTTTCACCGCGTGATCGATTGGGGGCGATGCACGAAAGTGTACACAGATATAGGAGATGTAGAAAAGCTCATTCAATCCGATCAAAAGGTAGTCGCCAGTCTACTTCAAGGATGCTCCGCTATATATCAATCGCATCTTTCCTCGTTTGAGGCGATCATTGCGACTGTCAATCAAGAGCTGCAAATCGTACTAAAGAGCCGCCAAACGTTTACTGAAGTCGCAACAAGATATGTTTTATATTCATTTTTAAAATTGTTCGTTTCTTGAGCGAACTTTGCAGTAGTGGTCTTCATTGTATGAGTTGGTAAAAGAAACCGTCGTTATGATATTATCATCGACACTTTAATCAACAAATAGCTTTATGTAGAAGCCTACGCACTTCAGGCACGACAAACAATTATCGCTGCAAGCATGTGACTATTTGTTGCTTTGTATATGGGTCACCTTGGTAAAAACGACTTCCAAACTGTAATTTTATACAATATTGTAAATTCTATACAGTATCTAGATTGTTGGCGCCTTGATTTAATGCGCATCTAATTTTGCTTACGAATTCCTTAACCTTTAAAAGTTAAGAACCAAGGTTCCACCGGTACCACTTTTCAGGACTCCGAGGCTTTCACTACACTAGAATCTACTCCCTCAAAAAAAAATGAATTCCGTAGATTCAAGCGGACTAGTCTAGTCTGAAGGTTAGTATGTTGTAGTGAATTCGTATTAGCCGTGATTAATTTGGAATGATGAACAAAACAGAAAAAACGAGTTTGTCCAGGTTACAATATCACAAGTTGATCACAGTAGCTACCATCATCGCGCTGTCTTTTATGTTAATTTTGTACTTAGTAATAGCCCACGAAAGCCAGCAGACAATACATTTTAGAGGTAAAGTAGCAGTTGTATACGCGTTTCCAACATTTCATGAGGAAGTTGTATCTACCTTTAGTTGCATGCTGCACGACATGGGATTTAAAGTATTTGTATATGTCGGATCGGGTGTAA
>JACCDO012156586.1_pt1 | contig 19810 bp, 19 predicted proteins | sample 7446101 | NCBI WGS metagenome assembly JACCDO01 (sample SAMN15323440, study PRJNA562643) | freshwater metagenome | isolation source: river surface water | place: USA:Blue River Watershed | collected 2017-08-16
ACATATAAAAATAAATTATTATAATAATTAATGAATAAGCAAAATGTTGATTGGTCAGATGATGATAGTTCAAATGAAGAAGATAATATTGGAGAACAACCAAATAGAGATTTTCCACCAAGTGACAATGAAGAAGATATAGAAGAAGAAGATTATGATATGGATGAAATAAGACAACTAACAATTAATCAATCAAATACATGGGCTGATATATTTAAAGAAACATCTAAATCAAATGGTTTAAACACAAATGTTTTAAACATAAATGTTTCAAAACCTAAGGTTTCAAGTTCAATTAATAATATAAAAAATTTTCACACATATGAAAAAAGAAAATTTAATCCTAGATTACCTCCACCAGATAAATATAAAAAATTTACATCAAATAATTATAAATTAAATAAAAATGAATTTCCAATATTAAAATAAATATTATAATTTTTATGGATTTATTATATATATTTATTATATATATATATATATATATGTCACAAATTTCAGATTGTCCAATTAATAAATCTGTAGTATTAAGTTTTGATGCCAAAGAAGGCCAACAAAGTACATTTCCATTAGAACAAAATCTTGATTCTTTAATCTCATCTATGTTAGCTGGTGTAAATCTTGAATATACTAAACCTATATCTGTTGTTCCTGCTGGTTCAACTAAAGATTTATTAGCACCATTTGTTAAATCAAATACATCAGATGTTTCTATTATTCCACCAACAGTAGAACAACCAGCAGCACCAGTAACAGCACCAGTTGCAGTAACAGTACCAGCACAACCTTCGGTGGCAGCAGCTCCTGTTGAATCACCAGTTGCAGGAACTGCCCCATTTAATCCTACACCAATTGTTTTACCACCAACACCAAACCAACCATCGCCAAATGTAACAGTTCCTACACCATTAATATCACCTGTTGTTAATACAGAAAAATTTGCAAATAATACTTATAATGAGACTAGAAGTAATAATAGAGCTGCTATGATAAGTAATATTATTGCTGTGTTCTTTTTATTAATAATTATTTATTTAATAGCAGTTAAATTGGGTTGGTGTAGATACAATTAATAACACATATAAATAAATATAAATAATATTAAATATATAATGTTTAATATTATTTTTGCATCAGATGAAACAGATGGAATTGGTAAAGATAATACAATTCCATGGAATGTTCCTAAAGATATGGAAATATTTAAATCATTTACTTCTTCAGTATGTGGATTAAATAAAGTAGTTATTATGGGATATAATACTATGAAAAGTCTAAAAGATGGATATTTAAAAAATAGAATTAATATTATTATTACTAGTAAATATAAACAAGATATATTGAATACTGAAAATGTTTATTTTGTTTCTAATCTAGATGATGCATTAAGAAAAGCATATAATTTTGTTGGCACTGACCCATCCAGAATATGGGTTATTGGTGGTGCTAAATTATATTCTTCTGCTATTTATCATCCTGATCTTAATCTTATTTATCATAGTAGAATCAATAATAATTTTATGTGTGATGTTAAATTTAAATTACCAGAATGTGAAATATTATCTAGTAATAAATTAGAAGGTTTTACATTTAATGTTTTAAAATTAAAACCTAATGTTGAAAATTTATATTTAAATTTATTAAATGAAGTAATTAATTATGGAGAACAAAGAACTACTAGAAATGGAATTACTTATTCTTTATTTGGAAAAGAATTGGTATTCAATGTAACTAATAATTTTCCATTATTAACAACTAAAAAAATGTTTCTAAAAGGTATTATAGAAGAATTATTATTTTTTATTCGTGGTGAAACAGATACTAATAAATTAATGGAAAAAGGTATTAATATTTGGAAAGGTAATACAACTAGAGATTTTCTAGATAAATTAGGATTAGATTATAAAGAAGGTATGATGGGTCCAATGTATGGTTATCAGTGGAGATTTTTTAATAAACCCTATAATCAATCTGTAGATTATAGCGAATCAAGTGCTTCGCACGTTAATTATATAGACCAGTTCAAACAATTAATTGATACTCTTAAAAAAGACCCAAATAGCAGACGTTTATTAATGACAGATTTTAATCCATCAATGGTAAATGAAGGAGTCTTATATCCGTGTCATTCTTTAATTTTACAGTTTTATGTTAATACTGAACCTGATTGTTCTAATAAATTGTCTGTTAAAATGTATCAACGCAGTGCAGATTTATTTTTAGGATTACCATTTAATATTGCATCAACTTCTTTGTTACTATATATTGTTGCTAAATTAGTTAATATGACTCCTGATATGGTTCATATAACTTTAGGTGATTGCCATATTTATGAAGAACATTTAGATGCAGTAGAAGAACAATTATCACGTTCTCCATATAATTTACCTAAATTAGTTATTCCAGATTTTAAAACAATTGAAGAAGTAGAATTATCATCGCATACTGATTATTTATTAGTTGATTATAATTCCAATCCAAGTATTAAAGCACAAATGATAGCATAAATGGGTATTAACATACATTTATTTATAATATATATATATATATATGTCTAATCGTGATAATAAATATAATAATGAAAAAAAAATATTAGAGCATTTTGGAATAAATGCTGGGCAAATCATAGCAATAATTATTGTTTCTTTATTTGTAATAATAGTATGTTATATAATTATAACATCTAAATTATCTTTATTTTCTCCATTTCCTAAAAAAATTGTTTAATTTTTATAATTAAAAATATATAGTATTTATATATGGCAAACTGTAATACTAAATATGACAATGATAAACCTTTACAAGAAAATTTTTATTTAAGTGGAGGTCAAATAGCATTAGTAGTTATATTAACTATATTTGGAATAATAGCAGGAGGTGTTCTTCTTTCTAAATTGGTAGCATAAATACTATATGGGTATAACTGTTATATTCGTAATTTTTGATTTTCGCGAATTAAATATTCAAAATATCACATAAAACATATAGAATTTTATATACAAAAAATATATAGTTTTTTTATAAATAAAATATATAATATTATATATATGGCAAATTGTAATACAAGATATAATAACGATAAACCTACAAGTACTGTTGAAAGATTCGGTGCATCTGATATTGGTAAAGGTATTGGCTGGACACTTTTAGCAATCCTTTGCATTGCTGGATTAATTGGATTAATTTTCGGAGTATCAAAAATGCTCGGTTAAAATGGATTAAATTCATTTAATTTATAATTTTGTTCTTCTTTCATAGCAGATACCATAATACCTTTTTCTGATTTGAATGGGTTAAGAGTATAATATTTTATCATACTCTCAACTAACTTTAAATTATATTTATTATTACCAATTAATTCATAACTTTTACCACATGCTGAACATTTCATATTTAATATAGATGCTTTTCCTTTTCCAATAATTTCTGGTGTTAATTCTGGAATATTACATTTATTGCATAATGTTGCAAATATTATGAAATTATAAATAATTTCTTGAATCTTTTCAGTAGTATAATGGCCTTTTAAATTATAAATATTTGTTTTTATTGTATTACAACCTAATACATTTCCAATATAATTAACTAAAATATCAGGAACCGTATTCAATTGTTTGCTTATATTAGTTATGTTCTCTAAAATAGTATGACAATTACCGCCACGACCTGTTTGGGTAGTATTTAGTTTTTCCATCTTATAACGGTAAGATGGGTCATTTGCTTTTGGATTGATATTGATGCTCATTATTAATATATTTAAATAATATGTTTATAAATAATTTATTCAGTTTTTATTTCAATCGTGTTATAACCTATTATTCAAACCTTTGGTTTGAATTAGTTGGGAAATTAAAGCCATAAAAATTGATAGGGTGTAATAATTTAACTATGTTAAATTATGACTCTCCCTATTAACAGTTATTAAACAAATCTTAAGATTTGTTTAATAAAAATTGATTGAAAGAAAGAAAAATCTATGATTTTTCGTTTCTATTTCAATCGTGTTTATGGAAATTTATGAAATTTCTTTAAGAAATTTCATAAAGCCATAAAAATTGATATTTATTTCCTTTAAACATTTATTATATAATATTGTAAATGGATCCATTCTTTCATATGGAAACTACTAATATTATGGCTGAAGCAACCTCTTTAATTAACAAAAAGAAAATTACAATTATGGGGTCTTCTCGTGGTCGTAAAGCGGATACCTATATTATTCATTGGGAATTATCAGAGGAAGACGCAAAAGCTCATCTTAAAAAAATGAAACAAGATTTTGGTTGTAACGGTTCTATCAAAATGGTAGAATTTGAAGGTAAAGAGGTCAAGGGAATTCATCTTCAGGGTGATAAAATTAAAAAAGCAGAAGAATACTTGAGAAAGCTTAATTTTAAAGATTTAGATGTGAAAATGATTATTTGATTTATTATTGAATTATTTTACTTTCATTTAACATTTTATTATATTTATTAGTTATTTTAGTTACATCATCTGTATAATGAATTGAATAGTTTTGTTTTTGCATTTCTTTACTTCTTTTATATCTTTCTGTTATTTTATTTATAATATATGGCAATCCTAAAAATGCCATATGTTTATTAATATATATCTTTTTACTGTATTTGACTATGCCTAATGGATTACAAGTATGAGAACCAACACTATAATTCATATTACATATATGTGGTCTCAAAAAACATAAATTTTTACTTTCTGGATTATGAACAATATATTTCTTTATATTATTCAAATCTATATCATCTAAATTTATATTATTACTTTCACCAATCATATTATAACCTTGAAATGATAAAATAGTAGTCCCTTGTCTAATTTCATTTACTAAATCTTGATAAGTAATATCTAACCATTCATCCATATCCGCCATTATTACCCATCCTTTTCTAATACTATGCCAGCATGAATTTGCTATATCTCTTTTTATTAACACATTATTTATATTATTTGTATTAAAAGTATGAACAATACAACCTAAACTTTTAGCAATTTCAACAGAATTATCTGAACTCATATTATCATAAATTGTTATTATGCATGTTGGAAATCTATTTTTATAATAATTAACTGTTTTAGGTAACATTAATGATTCATTATAGCATAGTAAAAATATATTAATATTCATAAAATTATATTAATAATATATATATTATTTGTTTTAAATACATAAATTTATTATTAATAATATTAAATGGAATGCCATATCAAAACAGACAATTACGAATTTATATACAATAAATCAACAGAAAATAATACTATTAATTTAAGTAAAGAATTATATAGAGGAGAACTATATTGTGAATTACTTAAAAATTTTACAAAATCATGTTTAAGTAATTTTAATGAAAGTGTTTTTTCACATAAAAAAAATTATACTAGAACTATTACTAATTTATTAGCTGGATGGTTATTTACTTGTTATCAAAATTATGATTTTAAAGATGACCCTTTTTTCCCATCTAATTATAAAAATAATGAATTAATATTAATAAAAATTTTGAAAGATTATAGTTCATTACATAATATTAATAATATTAATGAAAAAATAAATAATATAATCAATGAACTTTATAAAAATTATGCTATATTGTTAGATAAATTAACTTTATTTAATAAAACAACCGAAGGTTATAAAATTAATATTAATAAAACTATTATGATATTTGATAGAAATGGCGATAAAATAGAATTTTATGTCTTTAATATTAATAAAACATATTTAGCACAGTTTAATAAATTAGGTAATATTATTAATAATATAATGATACCTGTTTATCAATATGATATAATGAAAAAAAAATTTAAAGAAAGTGATAATAATTATGATGAACTTATTTGGATTATATTATTTAGATATCAATTACTTAGTTCAAATAATCATCAATTAGCTGTTTTACCTAATATTTATAAAAAAATGGAAGATGATTTTGGATTAGCTATTGAATGTTTTGCTTCTGCAATTAATTCATCATCTAAATATTATTGTTCATTATATTATGATATTGAAAAATATTTTGGTTCAATTGGAAATTTTTTCAATTTAAAACCAATTAGTGGAACATATTCTTTTAATCCTCCATATCAATATGATATTATTTCAAATGGTATCAATAATATTATTTATCATTTAGATAATTCATCTGGAAAATTGGCGTTTATTATTACTATACCAATATGGGATAATGAAGGAAAAGAATATATGGCTAATAATATGACTGAAAATAATAATAATATTATTAATTATGATGATTTTGAAATTATGAATATTATTAGAACTAGTAAATATTTAAAAGGTCTTAAAATGATTTCTAAAAATGATTTTACATATATGGATCATAATTTTTATTTATTCAAGAATAAAACTATTCAAAATACTTATATTATTATAATGAGTAATTATGATTGTAATTTTATGGAGAAAATAAATGAATATGATTTTTTTAGTAATTAAAATATATAAAGATAATTAATAATATTAAATATATAGATGGTATTTCTTGGAATATTATATATTGGTATGCTAACTGGATTAGCATATTACACCAATAAATTATCAAAATATTTAGAAGAAGAACGAGAACCTATTGAAGAAACATTAAGTTTGAATAGAAATATAGATACAAATAATATTGTTTTTAAATCTGTTAATGATAATTGTATTAGAATTAATCAAGGAGTAGAAATTGAAAATAAACAAGTATTAGTATGTTGCACTGGTGATAATAACTCAATGGCATTATTAACATGTGTTGCTAATATATTTGGTTCTGATAATACTAATGTTTTATTAATCAATCATCATAAAAATAATACAGTCAAAATGTTTGTTCATGATGTATGTGACTATAATGGATTTAAATTTTTTAATTATGATTATAATAATTTGTGTTTTAATAATTCAGATAATTTAAAGAAATTTAGATATACTAAAATAAATGAAATATGCAAGAAACAAGATATTGCTTATGTATTTGAAGGTCATACTATTGAAAATTATAGTAATTCTATTTTACATAATTTCTTTACTGGTAAAACTTTTAATAATAATACTAATATTAATACTCTAAAACCATTTTTAAATTTAACTAATATTATTATTGAAGATTTTATTTATAATTATAATGTTCCCGTTGATGAACATATGACTCACCTTGAGTTTAATAATTTTAAGGTTAAAGATTTCTTTAATGAAATTGATAAAACATTTACTATTCTTTATCCTGATTGGAGATATAATTTAGTTAGAGCATATAATGCTACTAATAATATTATTAATGAGAACTCTTCTAATATTAATGTTATTATAAATTCACAATGTAATCTAGGAGATTTTGGATTTATTTATTATCATGATTTATCAAAAACATCATATGGAGTTTATAAAATTATTTTAGATACAATATGTGATGAATATAATATGGAACATTTTAGTAATTCTACTATAGAAAACATGTATAATGATAATGAAACATATACATATAAATTTACAGATGAACTTAGTGTTAAATGTAATGAATTTATTAATAAATTAACTAAAGATAATAATGTTAATCCTCATTTATTTATGGCAACATTAATTAATTCATTACTTAATTCTGATAATATGGATGAGTTTGAAACAGATACAGAAGACACTTATGAAGAGTCTGATGAAGAGTCTGATGCTGATGAGGAGGCTGAAGGTGAGGCTGATGAAGAGGCTGAAGGTGAGGCTGATGAGGAGGCTGAAGGTGAGGCTGATGAGGAGGCTGAAGGTGAGGCTGAGAATGAGGCTGAGGCTGAGGTTGATCAAGAGACAAGTGAAGAGTCAGACGAAGAGGCAGATGAAGATATTAATGATATAGAATATCCATTAATGTCTGTAGATTTAACGAATGAATATATCTATAAAATTATTAATAATAAACTAGTATCTGAAATAGATTTTAATAGACAATTAATAGATGGTATATTATATTTTACAGTAATTAATGGTAAATTTAAGTTTTTTTATTAATTATATAAAATAGGTAATTTGCAACAACCGAAGGTTATAATAAGTATTTATAAAAAGTATTTATTATAGAAAAAATTGAAATTAAATTTTTTTATTGGTTCTTATAAGTAAAAAACTATTGTTCCAATGTCGACTACCATGTCCGATATTATTAACGACCAGACGCTTGAGGGTGAGGACCGTGGCACTGTGATGCCTGCCTCGACCAAGAAGAGTGGGAAGGTGATGGTCCATATGGCAGCTGCTGCCTCACGGACCAAGCCTGAAACCCCCCGTTTCACCAGTGGTGACGACGTGCCCCGTGACATTGATGTCTGGGGTAGCAAGGTTGTTCGCTCTAGCAAGAGCTCGTCTGGGTCTTTCGCGATCTGCTACTGCGACGACTGTCTCGAAGAGTCCGAGGATGGCGTTCGCTTTTCCTGGACTGACCTGCTCCCACACTTGAAGATGGAGCTTGTCCTCTGCCCGGAGAAGGGCTGCACGCACTACGTGCCTACCATGAAGGCGTGCATCATGAGCCACCTCCAGGTCTGCCACGAGCGGACCTACAAGGAGGTCATGAACTCTGTCGAAGGCAAGGAGCAGAAGTTCTACATCTCCATTGGCACCTCTGATGACAACAAGCCTCTCTACAACGTCACATTTGGTGGCGGTGCGAAGAAGGCCAAGGAGAAGGAAGAGGACAACGACGGCACGGACGACGAGGGCTTCAAGCCTTTCCGTCATCGTCGCCAGGTCAAGCAGGAGCGCAAGAAGCAGACGCGCACGACGACTACCAGCAGTCCTCTTCCGCCAAGCAAGGGCTGGCCGACTCCCAGCGAGTCCCGTCCTGAGTCCCGCGCAGAGGCAGCAACACCAGTCCCGCCGAAGATGACTGGCGCGCCTCCGAACGCGGCCAAGCCAGCTGCTTCTCACGCCGCTGCTGCAGCTGCTGCCGCTGCTGCCGCCGCTGCTGCCGCTGTTGCTGCTCCCGCTGCTTCTCCCGCTGCTGCTCCCGCTGCTGCTCCCGCTGCTTCCGTTGCTGGAGATGACGAGATTCATCTGCTTGAGCTGGACGTTGAGCTCAAGCAGGCTGAGCTGGAGCTCCATGAAGGCAACGCAGTCGAAGTGAAGAAGCTCACCGCTGCTCTCAAGATTGCGGAGCTGAAACTCGCCAAGGCACGACTTCTGACCAAGCGCGACGACGACACTCGCTCTGAGCGCAGTGTTGCTGTGTCTGAGCGCAGCTCTGTCGCTTCTGAGCGTAGTGTTGCCGCATCCACGCGCAGCACATCACGCAGCGCACAGCGCGTGGCACCGCGCAGTTGGATTCCCGACATGAACATCTTCCTCGAGAAGGATTGTGACGACGACGAGTGCGAAGGCCTCTGTGGTTACAACCACAACGACCTTGGCATTGAAGGTCGTGGCGGTTACTACCTTCCCGCCGACAAGGAGGTCCCGCATGGCTACTGTCCCGATGACTGCGTGCCTGAGCGGTGCCGCGACTACGAGTGCCCGCACGACCACGCCCGTGGGCGCGCTGTGGCATTGCGCAAGCACAGCACAGAGCGCAAGGAGCGCACTCGCAGCCCGCAGCGTTACGAACGCACTCGCAGCCCGCAGCGTTACGAGCGCACTCGCAGCCCGCAGCGTTACGAGCGCAACGAGCGCAACTACCGCACCGACAAACGCGTCGAGCGCAGCAACGAGTTTCCCCACTACACCAGTGACTTTGGTAGGAACACTCGTCGTCGCGACGACTACAGCAACATCTCCACGCAGGAGCTTGTTCGTCTGCTGCTTGCCCGCAAGTAGATTCTCCCGTCTTCCTAGATAGTTTTTACCTGTTTGATTTATAACATTACCATTAATATTAATAGTAATAATATACATCAATTAACAATAAAAATTGAAACCACTAAAGTGATAAAAATTGAAATATTTATTTTATCAATGCGCTTTAATGAAATATCTATTGTTATAATGTCCGCGACAAACGTCTCGACATCTAACTCTGTTCCTCGTGGCCCAGCCAACCTTGTGTCCCGCCTCGTTCAAGCTACGCACTCTGATGCGTCTAACGAAGAGGGTCCCAAGCCTGCTGCGGCCGCAGCAGCAGCCGCAGCAGCCGCGGCTGCAGCAGTCGTTGCTGCCGGTGCAAGCCGCAGCCGCAGCCGTAGCCGCAGCCGCAGCCGTAGCCGCAGCCGCAGCCCGCCGCGTTCTGAGCGCAACCGCAGCCGCAACCGCAGCCCGCCACGTTCTGAGCGCAGCCGCAACCGCAGCCCGCCGCGCAACAGCAGCCCGCCGCGTTCTGAGCGCAACCGCAGCCGCAACCGCAGCCCGCCGCGCCACCACAGCCCGCCGCGCAACAGCAGCCCGCCGCGTTCTGAGCGCAACCGCAGCCGCAACCGCAGCCCGCCGCGGCTGCGCTCGTGGAATCACACTCCCTCCTGGGATCGCCTTCCCAGCCCCGACCGCAACCGCAGCCCGCAGCGTTCTGAGCGCGGTCGCAGCCCGCAGCGCAGCCGCAGCCGCAGCCCAGTGCGCTGGCCCAAGGTCATTCCTACCGACATTGTCCTTGAGAAGCTCTGCGCGGATGGGATTGCCTGCAAGCACAAGATGGACCCCACGTTGTGCCCGCTCAACCACGTCATGCCTGCCGATGGCTGCACGTACACGCGTGGCACAAACACTGCTGTCTTGAACCTCGTGTGCGAGGCAGACAAGAAGCACGCAGTTGGTCTCTCTGAACAACGCTGCAACAACGTGCACTGCACCTACGTGCATGTTGCTGGGCACGCAGCCATCATCAAGGACCGCATGGCGGAGATTGTTGCCAAGAACAAGCAGCGCGCCGAGCTGCCACCGCGCGAGCCGAAGGCACCTGAGCCTCGCGCCTCACACAGCCGCGCCGCAGGTGCAGCTGGTGGCGACACAGACATCTCCGTGCTTGAGCTGGACGTTGAGATTCTGCGTGCTGAACTAGAGCAGGCACATCTCAACGAAAACGCTGCCGAAACGAAGAAGCTCACAGTTGCTCTCAAGGTAGCTGAGCTCAAGCTCACCAAGCAGAAGCTCAAGGAGCGGCGCTCCTAATTGTTCGACTTATGTTTGAAAGGCGTTCTTATATCCAGACTTATACCTGGAAGGCGTTCATCAACCCCCATAAAACCCCACAAAACCAAATAAAATATTAATCTTAATATTTTGCTTAGTTTAATTTGAATTCATTTATAACACAAACTGAAAGTAAAAAAACTGAAAGATATACTTTTATAACATAATTCATTTATACAATGGCTTTGAAACGATTAATGAATGAATATAAGAAAATTCAAAAGGAACCAAACTATTATTATTCTGTATCACCTACAGATAATATGCTAACATGGGACTTTATTATTATTGGCCCTCCAGATACATTATATGAAAATGGTATTTTCCCTGGAATTATAGAATTTAGTGATAAATATCCAATTGAAGCACCTCGTGTTAAATTTAAAAACATGATTCATCCTAATGTTCATACAAATGGATATGTATGTATTTCTATTCTTCATGAAGGAACTGACAGATATGGATATGAGAAAGACTATGAACGATGGAGTCCTATTCATGGTATTGATAGTATAATGATGAGTATCGTTAGTATGCTATCAGACCCAAATTTTCAATCTCCTGCAAATATGTCTGTATCTGTTTTATGGAAGGATAAACCAGATGAATATAAGAAAAAAATATATAAATTAGTTTCTGAATCATTATAAACTTTAAATTTCTTTTATTAATATTAGATGATTATATCTTTACCAGTTAAACAATATAATAAATATATCAAAATACCATTTAATATTGTAATAAATAATGATTTAATTACAATATCTCCATTGATATCAAAATTGATATCAAAAGAATCTGAATGTAAAATATATCATATTATTTTATACTCAGAATCATTTGGTATTAATACAATACCAATTGTTTTCCCTCAATATTTTAATATTATTAATAAAGAATTATTAAGTGACCATTTTTATATTTTCCAAGCATTATCCTCAAATAATGATACAGATTTTCTAAGTATTTTATTAAATGAACTTAAATATAAATTATATACCAATATGAATATAAATAATTTAATTAATGTTTTAAAATTAAATAATGATAATAGTCACATTATTAATGATAATACTGAATCTGTAATTAATAAAAATTATAACAGGGTATCTAAATATATTAATTTCTGTTTAGCAATTTTGTTAGATAGTAAATTAAATATATCGCAAACAAGTAAAATAACTCATATAATAAATTTTATTAAACAATTAAAAGTAGAATTTTTTGGTAATACATTTACAGTTGAAGAACATATTGAACATATTAATAATCCTAAATTAATTAAAAAAAAAAGATTTTATTTTTATGAGAAAAATAACAAAACACTCAAAATATTTGTTAATGATAATAATAAAGAAAATTTATCTGCTTATCCTATAAAATATAAAAAACATATTAATATTAAAAATTTAATAAATATATTGATTATTAATTATTTTGATAAATTATTTGAAATAGGCTGTAAAGTGTTATTCAAAAAATATCCTAATATTATTAATTTAATGATATCATTAATTAATATTAATTCTGGAATTAATAATGACAGTATTATATTGTATGAACCAAATATAGATAATAATATTCATAAATTATCATTTGAAAATTTTAAAAATACAATAGATACCGATTCTAATTATCAAAATTATAATGAAAAATTATTTAATGAATTAATTAACGATTATACTTATCCAATAAATTATGATAAAAGAACTATTAATCAAACATTTGCAAAAATATTATATTACTATTTAAAATTCAATACAAATATTAATGCTAAACATTTTAACATATCAAATCCAAAAATTAAAATTTTATTACATAATATTTATAAAATTTATAAATCATTACAAAGTGATTTAATAAATTGTTTAAACAATTATAAAATATATAATGATTACTTATTATTTACTATTTTTAAAATTTTATTTTATAATGATACTTATAATTTATTTATTAAAACCGATTCAATTAAAAATAAATTTACTAATAATATAATTATTTTACAGATAATTAATAGTTTATCATGGATTAATATTTCTAAAGACCTAACATTATTAAAATATATTATTTCAATTAAAGATATATGTGGAGATTTAATAATAAGTGATGGTAAAATTAATAAATGTTATAATATTGATAATAGAATAAAGAAAGTCATTTTAGAACCACTTTATATGTTAAATTATTTGAAAAAAGAAGAAGATTTCTTAAAATGTATTCTAAATTTTAAAAATCATATAAATAAAATATTTAATAATATGATTCAATTAGATAACAATGATTATTCAATATTATCAAAAATATTATATAGTTATTCAAAAATAAAGGAACAAAATAATAATGATGTATTTTATAAAAAATTAATAAAATATGGAAAAATGAATACAAAAATTATTATTTTTAATGATAGAATTAATATAAAATTAAAAGATATCTTCAAAAATATTAATATTAATTTAGGATTCTTGGCGAGAGATATTACAAACGAGGAAGCGATATCTATTTCAGAAGATACTGATACGATAAATGAATATACTGAAACTATTAATAAATTAAAAAGAAAATATTATAAATATAAAGGTAAATATTTAGAAATTAAATCCACTACTGAGATTAATACTGATAATTTTTATTAGAAAAACCATAAAAATTGATTGAAAGAAAAATCATAGATTTTTCGTTTCTATTTCAATCAAAGGTTATTTGCACAAATAAAAATTGATATTTTTTATTGTTAGTATATTTATTACATATTGTTTAATGGAATCAAACAATGATACCAATAATAATTTAACTGAAAATTATGAAAGGACAATTATTAGAAATATTATTCTTAATATTAGAACACATCAGATTTACAAAGCATTAAAAATAATTGAAGAATTTGCTCAAGATGAAAGTATAATTAAGTCAGTTCATGATTATTTATTAGGACTTAATTGCAGATATCCTTTTATAAAATATGATAATATAATCCAAGAATGTGGATTATATAATGTATTTATTTCAAAATTAGATTTTGAAATGTATAATGATTCTACTACATTAAGTAATTGTCCTTGTGGTTCTTTAGTTTGCACTAATTGGAAATATTTTACGAGACCTGATAATGAAGTATGGACACTTGCACCTATGGAATTTTTCACAAATGAATACTTTCAAGAAGGTTTTATGGAAAAATTCAAATTTTGTTCTCATAAATAAAAGCACGTAAATTATTTTTTAATTTAATATAAAATATAATTATTAATATATTTTATATTTATGCAAGTTGGACCAGAAGAAATAGAGGAAGGTAATATTGAATATAAAAGATATTTACATAATTTAACAGACTCAAAACTTAATCATCTTGCTGCACAAATGAATTGGCGTATTAATGAAGGTAATGGAGTATGTCATTATTATTTAGGAGTATGTGACGATGGAACTATTTATAAAGATTTTACACAAGAAAGGATGGAATATACTCTAGATATGATTAAAATAATGGTTGATGAGTGTAATTCATATATTGAAAATATTATTATTAATAGATATGAAGAATGTATATGGCTTGATGTTATTATTAAAAGAAAGAAAGAATATCTTAGAGAATATAGAATACTTGTTTTAACTGATATAATTAAACCAATTTTTAATAAATTAGGGTTGGAATATAATTATAATAATTTTTGTTATTATAATACATATATTCATAATAATGATAAATATTTATTTTTTGAAGTCAGTAAAAAGAAAACTAATAAATGCAAAACCAAAAGAGTTTGCACAGAACACAAATTATTAACATTAGTTGATTTTAATTTAATTATTAATGAACATTTTTCTGATATTGAATCATTATTAGAATATATTGATAATAATATGATTAGTAATAAAGAATCTCTTGATAATTCTATTATTTTTAATATTATTAATAAAATATATATTCCTTCTATTGGAACTGTTTTTTGTGGGTTTTTAAAACAAGGTATAATAAAGAAAGGAGATAGTATTATTTTGAATGGAAATAAATATAACATATTATCAATACATAATAATATGATAGATTGTAATCAGGCATATGGACCATCCACTATTTCTATTAGAGTTGTTTGAACATCATAACTGATCTTGAAGGCATTGAGGAACCAGGACCAACAACTAAACCTGGTTTAAGATTTGAGCTTGGTCCAATCATTACAGGCGGGGATGCAATAACTGGATTAATTAAACCTCTTGAATGTCTTGATTTATAAAATGGCAGAGATGACATTGCAGTTGCTGGAGGCATTATTGGTGAAACATTAACTCCAAATACTGGAGATACTGGTCTAACAATATTTACATTTGGCGAGGCAACGACTCCAAATGGTGTCATAATACCAACATGAACTGATGGTGATGATGATGCAGGTGCTGGTGCTGCGGGTGCTGCGGGTGCCGCTGGTGCAGATGCTTCTGGTGCCGCTGGTGCAGATGCTTCTGGTGCCGCTGGTGCCGCTGGTGCCGCTGGTGCCGCTGGTTGTGTTACGGCTGGTTTAAGAGGCATAAATAAACCACCTGGACCAACTATTCCTTTAACAGCTACACCATTATTATCCATTCCATAAATTGGTCTTCCTGCCATAATTGGAGCAACCATTGGTGTTGCAAGAGTAGGTGAATAGTATAAACTATTAATATCATTTGCAGTTGTTGGAAATAAATTAATTTTCGCTTTATGACGACCACCTTTATTATAAAAGGTAACTTGGCCTCCGTATCTGTTGTTAGATCTATCTTGTAAGATAAATCTATTTAAAGAAGCTTGATCTCTCATAATTTTTTGATTAACTAAGAATTTTGCAGCAGACATTGGGTCGGATGCATCTATAATCATTGAAAATGGTGAAATTACACTAAATGACATATATATAATATACTTTATATATTAATATTATAATTATTATAATATTATTATATGGGTAACTTGCAATTCAAATGTGTTACATTTGAATTGCAAACTAATCCGTAGGATATAAACTGTTATATTCGCTTCGCGAATTGAACATTCAAATTTGTTTATAACAAATTTGAATGGCACATAACACATATTATTAATATACTCTTATTTCTTTTGGTTGTTGATTATTGACAAGTTCCATTCTTGAAATAACATTATATTTTCTATTTCCTATTTTGGGTTTAGTATTATCATGACTTAAATGTAATAATTCTATATTTCTTAATTGATTATCATATATATTACTTGATCTAAATGCTTGAGATAAAGATGTATCTACGAATGCTAATACAGGTGCATTATTATTATCTCTACAAGTATCAACAATAACACAACCTTTACTATTTTCAATAATATCATTATTATTACGTTCGCATCTAATATGATTAGGCTTATCATTCTCCATTATATTTGTAAGTGTATTAAAGTTATTTGTTGGACAATGACCCACTACAATAAAGTTATATCTAGAACCTTTAATACTATTACATACCACATTTCTGTCTGTAGATTGTGCATAAAATCTTGTCCATAATGCACCTTTTGAATACATATCTTCCGGTGTTGCGATTTCAGGAATTTTATTATTTATATACATATCATTATTTAATATTCCACTAATTCCATTTCTATTAATATTATTTTGAAGTTCTATTAACCGATCTATATTTAAATTATCAAGACCAAATGGGTTATGCAAACCACCATGAACACATACTATTTCATTATTATTAATATTAAGAAATAAATAGGGAGATACATTATAAAATTGTGATAAAATTATAGTTCTAGTCATATTATCTCTAAAATAATTTATTACAGTAGGATGAATATATCTTATTAAAGGATTTAATTCAGTATATAATAATACTGAATGAAAATCATGATTACCTATTGTAAATACTACATCTGAATTATTTTCATTTGCTCTTATTTTTAAATTATATAATAAGAAATGTAATAATAATTCAAATGAACCATATTTATCATTTACTGACATAGTTCTATTACCATCTACTAAATCACCTATAATTACAAATAAAGAATTTGGTTTTATCCATTCTGATTCTGTAATTATTCTATAATCATATATACCATCATCATTTAAATTAATACCTACTGGGATTCTAATTAAACCAGCATTTACTAATATTTGAACTAATTTTCTATAATCTGCATGAAGATCACTTGTAATATATATATCATTATAATTACCTGTTATATTATTATCTATTTTTAATTCGCTTTTTCTTCTTGCTAATTTAGGTTCAACATATTGTCTAAAATGATAGGGTTCTAATGTGGTCATTAAAATACTAATATCTCCTCTAGTTAATAAATGTTTATTATTAGACAGAACTGGAGATAAACTTGGTGCAACATTCATCGTAGGCACCGGTAATGGATTTATTGGTGGAGGAAATTGTTGATTAATAACTGCAGGCATTATTCTTGGTGCTGATATTGGTCTTGGTATTAAATAGTTAATTCCAAGAGATGGTCTAATTATAGGACTTCTAATTATTGGATAAGCTACTGGAGAAACACGACGAACAATCTTAATTGGAGAACGTAATAATATTGGAACAGATGATTTATATATTGGAAGACCATATACAGAAGATGCAGTTGTAGGAATAAAAGTTATTTTAACTTTAGGAGTATAATGAGAGCGAGAATGATATTTTTTATAAAACATTGTTTTAACATTAAATCTATTTTTATTTTCATCTTCTAATATAACCTGATTTGAATATTCATCAATTTTTTTATCATTTATATAATTCTCATTAATTAATTTTTTTATAGCATTTTTTTTTGAATCTGACTCTATTATTAATTGGAAAGGAGATATTATATTATAATTATTCATATATAATATAATAGATATAATTACTATGGTAAAATATTAATTTCCTCTGGATTTTTTCCATTAAATAAAACAAATCTTTGCATAATATTAAAATGTCTAGTAGATGGAATTGAGTCTGAATGTATTAATTTTAATATTTCTATCCCTCTTAATTTATTGGCGTTTATATCATCATTTTGTTCTTCTAGAATTTCTGATTTATCAGTGTTTCTAAATGCTAATGATGAACCTGTGTCAATAAATATTAATCTAGGAATATTATCATTATCTTTGCAATCAACAAATAAACATCCTTTAGTTGAGTTTTTTGGATATAAACCTGTATCACAATTTTTATAGAAATTATTTTTCTTATTTTCTAGTTCAATTCTTTGATATATTCCATTCTCAATAGTTGGACAATGACCTACAACTAATAAATTTAATCCTGCATTAGTTATTGTATTACATATATCACTACGTAATAGAGTGTCTTCATTACCATCATTATCAACACCATATTTTGCATAGTCTCTTGTAAATAACACCTCATATAAATTTTTATCTATGTAGTCTGCCCAATCATCTCCTATTAATAATTTAATACCATCTCTATTAATTATTTCTTGTATGTTATTTAAAGTATCTAAATCAATTGGTTCTAATATATCTGTTTTCGTGTTATAATTTATTAATCCAGCATGAACAAATACAACTTTATCTTTTTCTAGATGTAAATATAAATATGGAGATAATTCATAAAATGGTATTAATGTATTAGATCTTAAATCTACCCAATTATCTTCTGAACCAAAAAAATCTTTAACATTATCATGAATATATAGTTCAATATGATCATCAACGTTCGGATTATCATTCATAGTTGTACCATTTATAACTGTATAATAGTCATGATTTCCAATTGTAAATAATATTTCTGAATTCTTTAAATGAGCTTTAATTCTTAAATTATATATTAACATATGAAGTAATAATTCAAATGAACCAACGGTATCATGAACATCTTGATACTTACTTTTAGGTCCTCTTAAACCATCTACTAAATCACCTGTTATTATAAATAAAGTATTATCTTTAATCCAGTCCGATTCAGTAATTATTCTATAATTATATATATCCTCATATGGATTTATAGGACAAGATATTAAACCTGATGTTATTAATATTTGAACAAACTTTCTAAAATCTGCATGTATATCACTTGTCGCATAGATATAATTATATTTATTATCATTAATATGATGATCCTTTACAATTGTTCCTTCAAATCTTTTTATTTTTGGTAAAATATTGTTTATAAAATAATCATTATTTAATTGATTTGATGAAATACATTCATCCATATCTTCTTTAGTTATTAGTAACTCATTTTCACTATCATCTATTAATTCTGTATCGGGAAATCCATAGTCCGATACTATTTCTGGTGTTTGTTTTGGTATTGGAAAAAGTTCTGGTATGTTTTCAGGAGTAGGTGTTTCTGTTGGTAATGATATTGGATGTGGTTCTAGTTTTGGCAATGATGTTGCTGGTGCTGTTGGTGCTGCTGGTGCTGCTGGTGCTGCTGGTGCTGCTGGCGCTGCAGGCGCTACTGATCCTGCTGGAACAGCAGGCGCTACTGGTGCTGCTGGTGCTGCTGGTGCTGCTGGTGCTGCTGGTGCTACTGTTCCTGCTGTTCCAGCAGGCGCTACTGATCCTGCTGGTGCTACTGATCCTGCTGGTGCTATTGATCCTGCTGTTCCAGCTGGTGCTACTGTTCCTGCAGGTGCTACTGTTCCAGCAGGCGCTACTGATGCTGGTTGAGCAGCAGGTAATGGCATTGGTTGTGGATTAG